>Ga0307517_10000030_pt1 | contig 180033 bp, 208 predicted proteins | sample 23_EM_MG_FD_194515 | JGI IMG/M metagenome (GOLD analysis project Ga0307517, IMG submission 194515) | Populus trichocarpa ectomycorrhiza microbial communities from riparian zone in the Pacific Northwest, United States - 23_EM | ecosystem: Host-associated > Plants > Roots > Unclassified...
CACTATTCCCCCCCCCCCCCGCCCCAACCTGCACTGTTGCGGCACATTTTGCTTTTGGGGGACATAATTTCCCATCCCCTCCCTCCCCCCCCCCCCCACCACCTCCTCTCCTCCTTCACACGAGCAAGAGGGCCTAGAGAGCGCCAAAACAAAAAAGTAAACAAAACACAGTAATCACGGGCCTTCTTATCGGGTGGTCGGAATTATTGGGGTTTGATTAGTTGCCTGGTTGTATTGAAGTGGGGCTTAGGGAAGGTTTTTTTCTTTCTTTCTTTCCTTTCTTTGCGTGTTTAGGATGGTTGTGGGACTACGATGGTGTAAAGTTGGCTTAGCTACCTACCATACCGTGGCGTATAAGACGATATAAGGGTAATGCGGTGGTAATGGGTATTAGCTAGCTAACTAGCTAATAGATGCCCAGATACGGTAGGTACCGTTTACAGCGGCACGAAGTTTAGAGCGGAAATACTACATGACTGATCACTCGATTCACCGACCGTGCGCATAACTTGCTCCTGCCAGCCTCGACAAAAAACAAATATGGAACTGTTACTGTTCGCGCTGTCAGTCTGCAGTACCGGTACGAGGGAAGTACGAATACATACATACTTACCGTACCTGCTGGCTTACCTTCTAACAACTAAATTAGTAGGCTTACACGCCTTTGAAACCTGTTACTATGACATATATTATCCTTTATTAGTCCCGGTATCAGCAACTAATCGTCGACAGTTAGTTCTTATAATAAGACAGCTCTCTCACACATTCCTCTCGTATTCTGTTCCAAGAGGGAGGGAAAAAGGGAAGGAAGGGGGGGGGCAAAGAGCAAAAAAGAAAAAGAAAAAAATCTTGAAACATACTCTGAAATGCAATCATTCGGTAGATAGATCCTGATTCTCTCCCCCTTCCCTTTCCCTTGCGGAGATTTGAATCTTTTGTCTCTCCGCTCGGTGTCCGATCTGTTTAGTAATCTTAATAGCCAATCAGGCTTCCCTGTTCATACGGATGGGATGGACTGGCAGACAGGAAGGCAGGCAGGCAGCACAGGCCGGTAGCGAATAACTTAACTTAGACCCCAACAAAGTTGTCCTCTCTCTCCCCCTTGCTCTTCCTGTTCTGCATTTTCTTACTTTTACTTCTTACGGTACTAGGCTTCATGCACCGAGTAAGGCATGCACGGCGCACTATGGGGCGCGGTAGCATGTACGGTACGGTACGAGTACAATATCCGTAAATGAGGCTTCGTTTCTTATTAGCCCGTGATGCTCCGTGAGTAATCAATCAATCAATCAATTAAGCCGATCAATCCAACTTGGGTAAAAAAAAAAAAAGGAAGAAGGAAGGAAAGAAGGAAAGAAAAGAAGGTCGGTTAAGGGCGTCAGTTAGACTGCATGTGGTAGTGGATAGATCAGTTAAGTGGATGAGTTGAGGGGAGAGAAAAGGAAAAGAAAAGAAAGTAAAAACCTTACCAATTATGGAAAGCACTGCGCGATTGAGCGGTTTTGCGTTGGGTTGGGAGGGTGGGGAAGAGAAAAAAAAAACTAAAGCACTGATTGATTGATTGATTGATTCATTGCTTGATTCGTGGGGCGTTTGGTGGGCTTTGGTAGGCTAGGTTGCCGGTTGGCCGCTTTGAGATTAGTAGTTTTGCGAGGTTCGGGCTTAGAGGATCAGGAGGGAATTGGCTCATGATGTGCGCATGGTGTATTTATGTTACCTACCGTACTGACATCGGCGGGGAGGGTTGAGCGGGTTTTTGTTTCTCTTTTTTTATGCTCTTTTGGTCTAGGGGGGTTTGCCGTGGTGAGAAATATAATATAATAGTATGATAATATAACATCTTGGATTATAATGTGTTTTAAATGTGATTGGTCCTCCAACAATTTGAGATCTCGATAGCATGGGTCATCACTCGACGGATTGGTTGACTATTGGGGTAGTCTCTGATGCGCACTAAGTTAGATCTCTGCAACCCGGAGTGGTTCGATACATGTACTCGAGTATAGTTAGTTAGCCAGGTGTAATTTTTTTTTATCCGGCTAGGAGATTTTGTGCCCTGAAGGCGTCTTGCAACATCTCTTTTGCACCTACTGCGCATCGAAACACCCCCTCACCTTCCTAACCACAGCCCCTCTTTCTTTTGCACCACCGAGCCAATCCCATCCAGTTAAAGCTTCGATGGCCCTTCCATTCTTCTCATTTCCCAAACACCCAGCAACCCCAACTAAAACCTCCGCGGCCCCCTCCCTGATCTTGGGGAATGGGTGATTTAGCATAGCCACGAGTTTGTCAACCGCAGCCTTTCTCCCTGGTTTATCCTCGTTCATGTAGATTCCGCCATAAACCCTCACTGCGGCAGATAATCTGCCGTGATTGGCGCTTTTGTAGTGTGCTTTTTGAACAGAGGGAAACAGGTTTGCAGGAGGGGTGCAGGGGATTGATTCTAGGATCGCTGACATGACCTCTAGTGTTGGGACTGTAGTCCTTTCAAGTGGTAGGAGTGATGTTAGGGTACTTAGGATAGGCGTTGGAGAAGTGTTTGATAGAAAGGATAGAAGGACTGCCCGAGATGTCTTTAATAGGCTATCCGACCCTGCACCAGCGGAGAGTATAAGGCCTTTTAAAAATGGTGTTGAGAGACGAGGGTGGTTTAGCAGCAAGATTAGAGAAGTAAAGTATTCAGGCGATGAAACAGAAGTGGCTGATATCTCTGATTTAAGCACTTCGCTATTATCGATTAGCAAAAGATTGGAGACGGGTTTGAGGGGATAAAACTATACATATTGATGTACTCAACTAGATCTTTCCACTTTTCACTCTCGGATATTCTCACAAGGGCTTCACAGGCTCTCACTCGAACTCGGTCAAGTCTTTCCGCACTGAGACGAACTATTCTTTCCAGAATCTGCCACTGGGCGTCTTCATTCCCCAAGCGCTCCCAGTGCTCGAGCACGGCCTTAATTCCTTCTGAGCGCACCCAACTACCCACATCACCTCGTGAGTCAACCTCGTAATCATCAAGGGAATCCACTATGGCCTGGGTCGCATCCTCCGTAGGATCTCCTTCTGATAGAATTCCACTGGCGATAGCTGTTATACCGGCCACCCGATATTCAACTTCCTCAGAAGCGGCTGCCCTCAGTAGTGATGAGACAGTAGCCTTTCGCAAGTCTGTGGGACTTGAAAGGAATGGAAGGACTTCGCCTAGGGCAAGAATGTACCCACGTTTTTTCCGGTTGGAAGATGCCCGGCGATTCCAGGATGTAATCAAATTCTCCCTGTTTGGGAGCGATGACAGAGCTATAAGTCTTTTGGCTGCTGGTACAGCTTGTTGAAGGACTATGTCCTCATTGCGATCTAGACTTGCCTCTAGGATAGCGATATAGAGTCTGATAGCAGGGATTGGAAGAGGATTGAGGAGACAAAGCGCAAAGACAAGACGGGATGTCGATTCAGAAGTTAATTCTGGGCGGAGGAGGGTATTAAGAAATTCGCTGCCTGTGAGCTTTTCAAACGGGGGCAATAGTAAGGACGACTTTATCGGGGCAAGCACATCAGGGGGGACGGTAAGAATTGTGGAGGCCAGAGCCCAGGTTGCACCATGGTATATTTCAATATCGCTTTTCCCATCAGTCTGGATTCGGCGGAGAAGAGATGATACGGTCTCCACCACGCGCTCAGCCATTCTGTTGCCTGGGCATTTGTCGTCGCCGGGTAGAGCAATGTATATCAACTCTCCAAGGCCGTCCCCGCTCAATTTCCTCCCTTCAACATCACCACTCCCGATGCCCCTCCACCCTTCTATCATCCCGCTGACAATTCCATGCCAGTACCCACTGCCCAACTTTGCTGCTTCCGCTGCAACTTTAACTACGCTTCTCCGGCGCAGTGCAACAGCATTATAGTCTACGACTTGTACAACCTTTATGCCCTCCTCAACCATCCCGGGATGTCTTCCCACAAGCTCCTGCAAAGCAGCAGATGCAGCTCGCCGAATATTCCCTAAGGGATCCAACGCTCCGGCAACAATCAACTCGGTAGCAAGAACTTGCTGAATAAACCCACGCTGATCAAAGTTGCCCACAGCCTTCAACTCGTCGGTTGTATACGACCGAGAAAGACTCCAGGCAGCATAACAAGCAGCATCACGCACGTTCCCGCCGGCGGCAAATGTGGTTCTCCGTTGTTCAAACGACAAAGAGGTTATTATGCAGTGAATCACACGTTCCAGCACATCTGTACTACGAACTGCCCTTTCCCGAAGAAATGTGGCAAGCGTAAGCGTTGCTCCGTGCCATTTCTCGGCGTTGACTGCTGTAAGCATCTTTTTCCTGTTTGGTCCGTATGAAGGAGAATAGAATATGTCTTCCTCGTAGATACCCATAACAGCCTCTAGAACCTCCCCAGCCATATCTGGCGGTAATTTCCTCGAAATGACGGCAAGGGATTTCGATGCACCAAGACGCACGGCAGTATCCCTATCACCAAGAGAGTTTAGTAGCCGCTCTATTATGTCTTCGACAACGTTATCCTCGCTCTTCGCTTCGCCTTCTCTAGTCAAAGACAGTATTGCCACCCATCGATATATTTTCGTCCCAAGTCTTCTCATGTTAGCCGAGTCCCACTCCTTCCCGTCTTCGGACTCAATCCTTTGCACAAGCCTAAATATTGGCATAATAAATGGGATGATCGCAGTACGATCAGCCTGAGCTAGTAAGCCAGCCAGAACAGATACAACACTAGTCTTTCGGAAGAGGCTAGTATACGCCGAATCCGTAGACTCTTGCTTAATTGAAAAAGTGTCCATACACCAAGAAATCATAGCCGGGAGAAGCCCCAACGACCCCATGTCCTTCCGGATGCACAACCGAACAATCAAAAGTGATGCAGTTTCGCTCTCGCGATTTCCCGGCGAGGCAAGATGCGCAATTGCCAATTGAAGGAGTCGTCGAGGGAGGTCGGGTAACTCTTTGATATCAAGGTGTTCTGGAAGGGGTATCGGCTCCGTGCTAGGGGTCGAGATGGTGCTTAGATCGAAGGGCGCAAGGAGTAAATGTGATAGCCATAGCAATAGAATAAACCGAAATTGCCAGCTACTTGAGGATTCTGTACTTCGGGATGCGAGTAGATTTGTGAGTGGCTCTAGCCAGCGGGGCTCGTTAGGTAGAAATCTAGTAATAATTTTTGGGCCCCGGATCTTGCACAATGTATAGAGTAACCTAGCAATAGCTTCATGGGATGATATTTCTGCACGATCGAAACCTGTTGGTTTAGGCAATGGCGGTCGGGGGGGCTTCGCATTTGAAGTATCGAGAAGAGCCAGGAAAGCGCTGGTAAGCGGTGTGAGAAACGAGGTTAAATACGGATCGAGAAGTTGTGGAGACTCCTGGAACGGTTCTATCTGTAAAATGTTAACCAATGTACAAGCGGGGTATCATAGTGGGAATACTCACAAGAACTCTCATAGAATCAACTTCCTTCGAGTCAACTGTTGGCCGGGGTGGTCCAGTGGAGCCATCTTCGAGCAAAAGACGGGGGAGGGACTCCTTAAACCGAAGGAGGAGGTCTCCTGAAACCTTCTGCAACTTGACATCTCGATCTTCTGGGGCATCCATTTCCTCTTCCCTTTTTGCTTTCCTTTTCTGATCCTCCTTGATTTTGATTTTATTTTATTCGTTGAGGTTGAAATTTTGGTTAAGGCGCTGGTGGCGAGGGCTAAATGTTAACTAAGCTCATCGGAGCCGCACTTCCACTGCAGCCCGCGGTCACAGCAATCGCCAACCCCCATGATCTAACCGTAAAAATTGTCCTTCACCAAAACAACACAGCTATCCACAACACCCACTCACCCTCCTTCCTCCATCCTTACCCTACACGACACACTCTGTTGGAGGTCTCCTACCCAGAGTATCGCAACCCACCTACTGTTTTCCTTGACTGTCAATATGAGCGATCTCGACCAGTAGCTTCCCTCACCCCGACATTACCGAGCCTCCGGTCGCTAACTTAAACTACAGCGCAATATCCCTTCTCCGCTCATGCAAACCAATCCCCGAGCCCGCCGTCCGAGAGCTCTGTTACAAAGCCCGCGAGCTCCTAATCGAAGAATCAAATGTTCAACTCGTTGACGCGCCGGTAACAATTTGCGGCGACATCCATGGCCAATTTCATGATCTCATGGAGCTCTTTCGAGTGGGCGGTGATGTGCCGGAAACAAATTACTTATTCATGGGCGATTTCGTTGATCGCGGTTTTTATAGTTTAGAGTCGTTCCTGCTTTTGCTGAGTCTGAAAGTACGATATCCGGATCGAATAACCCTTATTAGAGGGAACCACGAGAGCCGACAGATAACTACGGTTTACGGATTTTATGATGAGTGTCTGAGAAAATATGGGAGTGCTAATGTATGGCGGTATTGTTGTGAGGTATTTGATTACCTTGCGTTGGGTGCACTGGTTGTTGGCGCTGGGTCTTTTGTTGGCGATGAAACCGAAGAATGTGAGGTTGAGGTTGTAGGCGTTGGTGGCGACGTTGTTACAAGGTTGAAGAGAAGAGATGATGGCGCTGGGCTGATGAATGCTGCTAACCCTCTCCAGGAGGGTGGTGCTAGCGGTGGTGATGGTGGCGGGGCAGTAGGGGGACCACCTGGCTCTGGCGCTTCGGGAAGCTCTGGGGGAACAAAAGGTGTGAATAATGGTGCTGTCCTGTGTGTTCATGGAGGATTAAGTCCTCTTGTGGACAGTGTGGATAAGATCCGATTACTCGATAGGAAACAGGAGGTTCCACATGAAGGCGCAATGTGCGATCTCCTCTGGTCTGACCCAGACGGTAATCCATTCCCTCTGCTCCCAACCTTGGATCTCAATACAGAAATCTGACAAAACTAGAAATCGATGGCTGGGGCCTTTCTCCTCGAGGTGCCGGCTTTCTCTTTGGAGCTGATATAGTGAAGCATTTCAACCACCTAAACAACCTGACCTTAATAGCCCGCGCGCATCAGCTTGTAATGGAGGGCTTCAAAGAAATGTTCGACTCTAGTATCGTAACTGTCTGGTCCGCACCAAATTACTGCTATCGCTGCGGGAACGTAGCCGCAATTCTCGAGCTTGGAGAAGAAAGGAACGGCAGTGGCGCTGGGGCCCAGTGGTCTGCGACTGCTGGCCGAGGACAAGGATCCGGTGTGGTCAGAAGGGGGCCAGGGAGACGGTACCGAGTTTTTGAAGCGGCCCCCCAGGATAGTAGAGGAATGCCAGCGAAAAAGCCGGTGGCTGATTACTTCTTGGTATGTGCCTATTCTGTGGACCAGAGGCGACTTATTGCTGACATTTTCTAGTAATATCATGTTTAGAAGGTGGCAACCAGGTGTTGGGGGTTTTGGTTGGGCTCTATTTCGCATAACAAAAAGTCTTTTGTAAATTGGGCTACTTTGTTCTCTCTCTTATTCACTCTTTTCAGCGCAAAGAACCAGACTTTAAACTTTAAACTTTAAACTTTACTACACTATCATGAAGAATCACTCGCGAACTCATTAGGAAGTGATTGAGCGTGGTCTATTAGGGGGACGTGCAGGCGGTGAAATGCTCAAACTAAAGCCCTGGGCGATCCCATAAGCTTTAGTGAGTGTTACTAGGTTCGACTTAGGCGTGGTTTTGCAACACGGAAATCATATTGTATTAGCTGTAGATAACACTCGCGCGGTCCGCACTCTGGATGAAAGAGAGTAAGGATCGGGAGGTTTTCGTAGGAGACAGATCCTGGGCACCTCCCCTGGGTGATGGCAGGATAATCCCCGGTAATCTGCTACCGGTGTCCCAGGCCCCATGAAGTGGGCTGTGCCAGGCTGCTACGAGTGTGTTACCGTCATGATAGATAACCCTCCCTCATTATTTTTCTGTTCCTAGATGTCCTGTGGCAGACCACGGTTACTCGTTTCATAGAGAACCAAGGATTACTTGAAGAAAGTGCGATCCCCTTACCATAGCCTGGACCTGTTAGAATTGTGCTCCAGTTGTTTCCTACATTCTACCAACGCTCTAGCTTAGACGAGTGACCTCCGGTGAGTGCCAACTGTTAATATCTACTCTGGTGATAACGTGAAAAGATTAAGACTGGCCCGGGCTTAATGCATTAGACGTTGCATCGGAAGCAACAAACCATGAGAATCACTGTAGGTATTATAGCTTCGAGCCATCTGTTAGGGCTTTCAGCATTAGCTTGCCAATTCTTGGGCTGCGGGAAGTTCCGCTGGAAGACCACCAAACGAGACGCCTCGCGAGTCGCGACAACTACAAGCAAGGTATGACGTGCAGTACTATGCAAGGGGTAATTATCGTACAAGTGCCGTGATAATAACCCAATACTGTCCTTAAATTATTAGGGCGCGGAGCTTCTGGCCCTCCAGGACCGCAATTGAATACGGGTATATACATATAAAAGTACCGTATCTGCCCATAACGAAATTCCGTAAGATGCCGTGGGGCGGCACAGCGCCCCGCCACGGTGGATGATCCCGCATTGCGCTCGGTGCGTATCCAGGAACTATCCGCAGGAGGTCGAAAGTCTGGATTGTAAGCCTTCCCCATTAGCCTTGTGCCGCGGAATAGTGGCTTATTATAACATCCTCATAAGTAGTTGGATCTAGAGTCTCGACGTGGGTTATACTTCTCTGTTGAGAGCGGTTGTGAAATGACAGACACCCATACGACACGAGGAATGCCTTGCCAATTAGATACTTAGGTATACTTGTACTCGAATGATGGCATAAAATGAACCGCCCCATCGGGCTCTCGTCACAAGCAGGTTGTTATTAACGATGATTGTTGATTGTGGCGCCTGCGCTGAGACACTGTGCAGAAGCCAATGGTTGTACAGTGCTACGATAGCCAGCGCCCCTTTATGAATGGGCGTTTTCAAGCCAGCGAACCCGGGAGCGCTGGACGAACAAGGCGTACAAAACAGGAGGAAAACAGGAAAGAAGGCTTTTGGGTGCTTGTTGTTACTCCAACCAAATTCGAAGGACAATATAGCAGACGAATCGCTTATAAACTACCACTCTTTCATTAAAAGAGCCTATTCGCTTTAGGGCACCTTGCGGAAGGCGTTTACTCACCCCGTGGAAGCGCATTCTGGCTGTTTATCGCGACAGCTCGGCATGGAAGAGAACCGCATCCTGAAAGAGCGCATTGGGGGCATCCTTGCGTTTGCCGACAAGCTAGCAAGCGAGTGGGAAGAGCATCTTGCCCCGCAGATGAAAGAAACCTTAGCTTCCTCCCAGGAGTCGGGAATTTATACGGCTCTGGAGCCCGCTGTCAATTCGGTTCGCGAGGTGCTCTGGTCCATCCTTGAACCTGAGCAAAGCGGCGGCACTGAGGAAGTTTTGGATGTCGGCGCTTTTCTCGACGCATCTGAACAGGCTACACTAGTTCTTGAAGTAGCTACTGCTCAACAGGAGCAGCTGGCGGGTTTCAAAGACAAATGGGAAAACCTGTTGGATCAGCGTGACGCGGCCAAGGTCCAACTTGGTCTGAGAAAGGCGGACGTTTCTCAGGCCCAGGAGGATCTTCGGGGGCGGCTGGCGATAGTAAGCAGGAGGAAGCAGAGTGTTGATAGCAAGTTGAGAGTTAATCGACTCAAAATTAATGAAAGCAGGTTGACAAAGCCGATGGCAGTGGGGGTAAGTGGCCACTTTGAAGGGTGGATTGGGGGGAGATGAGGGAAGAGTGATACCCTTTATGTTCATGGATCTTGACTAACTATTATCCATGCAACCATAGCGAGAAGTTGTGGTTAGGCTACCCGTAGTTGGGGATGCAGTACGCCAGGTCGTAAGGGCTGCTATTGAGTAAGATATATCCTTCTCCTTCTCCCCCACTTGTTAGCAAATATGAATAATGTAACCATGTAAATACTGATGCCAATTCCAGTAATATTGTTGGCCCAAACCCTCTTGAGAAGGAAAGGGAAGAACTCGTTATCCAGAATCACCAAAATGATTTCGAAATTACCCAACTGAGGGACCAGCTCGATCGTCAGCATAAAGCTCAGACAGAACTTGTTGAGTTAGAAAGTGCAATGGAGCAACTAAGCAGACCGGATGGGAGGTTGGGTGCCTCACTTACTGAATTCGATCAGCTAAGCCAGAGAGTGAATGAGGAATGCAATTCGTTATCGATCCGAGTCTCACAAATTAGAGGCCATATAGAAGACCTGGTAGTTACGGCTACCGAATCTGGTGGAGGCGGAATGATTATCGTCAAAGCCGTTGAAGACCTACTGAGGAATATTCAGAGAAGAGACAATAGGTTCTACACTATGCTGGATGGCGTTGAAGATATGATTAAGAGGATTCGGGAGAATCACCTGGATGAAGAAAGAAGAAGGATTGAGGAGGATGAGGAATACTATTCACGCCCAAGCCATGTTTTAAGACGTGGTAACTCATTCGTCCGCTTGCAGTATATCATAGGGTTGAAACTAATGTCTGTTTTTTAATATATAGTTTCACCGCCGCCAAGCACAACCAGCAGCTACAGCGGGCCAGCATGGTCGGGTTTTGAGCGTTCTGCGTCGGGCTCAGACTCAGTTAGATCAGTCGATACTACAGAAGAAGACCTTCTCGATCTTGATGAAAGCCCTGAGGCGACAGTTACAGAAGCTCCGCTAATAAGCTTTTTCGAAGAGGAAAGCCCCTCCCGAGATCCCCCTGCAATAGAATTGCTCAACGGGCTGAATATTTCACCCGGTTTGTCTGCCCCATCTTCCGATTGAGTGGCGAGAAATCTAACAAAGTCTGTCGGAGTTGAATATGAAGGGGAACCATCGCTCATAGATTTCGGTTCAGATCCGCAAGTTAACGACACCACCTGGCCGACTTCTAGCAGCCTAGGATTCTCCTCAGGTTTGCCAATTTCCTCACAGCTTGTAAGTGAAGCTAGTCTCGAGCTTGAAGGTATTGTTGGGGAGGTTGGGGGGCTACTCAATACTCCACCGTCTCAGACCCCCTCCCTCTTGGATGAAGATATGACGGAAGGCCTATCACTTCCACTAGATCTAGATGGTTTGCCTCTTCTTTCTCCTCAAAGGTTTCCTCACTTAAATCTCCGGCTAGTAGTTCCAGGAGCACCCCAAGGGGACCATATCGGCGAGGCCCACCCCCAAGAACCTCTTATTGACCCACAAGACGATTCTCGGCCAACCTCTGCCCACGAAGAGGATTCAGCTGAAAGCACAGTTGAGTCCGTGACTCCGGGCATCGGCCCCAGAGAGACCGATCCACCTTCCGGTCTGTAAATCTTGCCCTTTCCCTCAACCTTGCTGACCCATGTCTCGGCAGTACAACCACCACCAAATGAAGTTCCAACCCCTCAGGTGCCTATCATTATAATCGGGTTTGTAGATAAACCGCCGCCGCCGCCGCCGCCGCTACCTACTACCCCCATAGAGAAAGAGAGTGATGACGATGACGGCGATAGTGATATTTTCGAGGATGCACCCCAGACTCCATCAGATATGGTAGATATCCCAGGGAGAGAGGAGATGGGGAAACCCGAGGAGGAGCACTTTGGAGCACATTACCCCTTGGTTACCTCTACCGCAATTTGATTTGATCTACATGTATCTCTTTAGGGGTCTACCAATGGTGCATTTAATCTAGTCTTTTAGGGATTGCTATTTGTCTTGAGCACACATTTGTTTCAGTCAGTTAAAAAAGTTCAGAGAAGAAACACCATCTGAGGCTGAATTGAACTCTATTAAATGCAGCAGTATCTAATAACTCGTAATAGTAAATACTGTGCATCATTCTTTAGGTTCGTATGCCAGTCAGCAAGCCGAGTGACAAGAACCACAACAGTCGCAATCCACCTCTAGGATGTCGAGCCATCGCAGGACAGATAAAGCACAGAGAAGATGTCGTATGGTCCCGATTTACGGTTTTTTAATTGTGTACGAACAAGCCAACTTTTATAGTTTTAAGTGGCACCAACATACCCAAGGCCCCCCCCCCCCGCCAGCCCATATACCACCTCCCGCCAATTTGAAAGCGACCCAACGCAAGAATAATAGTAATGATACAAACCTGTCTCCCATAGTAAAAACTTACCTTATACCTACCTATTTATCCCTCCTCCCCATATATATCCATATCCTCCAAGATTCATCAAACTACACGCCTCCCCCAACCCCAAAATTACCGCACAAAAAGACCTTTGTTACCAATATATGCCTCCCCGATGTCACATTGGACAGGAAAAAAACGAACGAGAATACTAGATCTTATCAAGCAAGCTAAAAAGAACATTGTTTTCAACATGACAGTTCCCGCTTCTCATGGCCTCAGCTGGACATATCTCGCTAATTAGCTGGCCATTGTCCTGAGGGTGTAATTGGTGTATGAAGGTTTGCGCGAGATGGCAGGGTGTCGTCGAGGTACCACATGGACCTTGGTACTGTTGTTGCTGTTGCTGTTGATGCTGCTGCTGCTGCTGCTGCTGCTGAGACGGGTAACAGCAGTTCGATGACTGCGGGGAAGCATTCTGTGGTGGGGCTGGGTAAAATTGTTGGTAACCAGCGGCGGCGGCGTTGGCGGGGGGGTATGTTGGGGAGGTAACAGTGTACGATTGTGAGGGGGGAGGTGGTGGGGAAGAGAATGTGCAGTAAGGGTTCAGCTGTGGCGCGGAGACTGGTAGTGTGTAGGTGGAAACGGCAGATGTTGGTGTTCCGCTAGGTGACGGGTAGTGTTGCGGGGTGAATGCGGGCGGATGCGGAGGCGGGCGGTGGTGGGTCGGGAGCGGTACCACGGGTGATGGCGGGGATAGAGGAGGCTGGGATGAACACTACCATAAATGCGTTTGAGTTAGCCCATGATTCTTGCTTCTTCTCGGCCGTAAAAATTGGCCAGTTGGGATGAATGGTGTCGGCTGAAGTAAATCAAGACCAGTATGAGGGAGGGGAGGACAGAATGATCCAGAGTCGAGGATATAATTGAGCCAGTTGGTTATTAGAAAAGAAAAGATTAGAATCAGAATGAAAAAGATGAATGATTTTTCCCCTCTTCCTTCTTTCAGCCCTTTGTTCTCTTCTCACCTTTGCGGAAGCGCATGTTCCAGGGCCCGTCGCCGGTGGACATGGGAGAGTCTCACTACCGCGTGGTACTCTCTCGCCAGCATCTCTCGCACCCAGCATTCCTGTGGAATTCCTTCTATCATTGAATCTTTCGCTCCCTAGCCTTTCCATGAGAAGCTGTTCCCCACCACATGGCCTTCGTCCGAGAACCTTCATAACTCCCTCGACCGCCGATTCCCCATCAACGCTCCCCTCCCCGCCCTCTTTGACGGCCCGCTCAATCTCACCATCCCCAAGGCCTCTGTTTCGCAGCATCTCTCGCAGCAGCATGTTCTCGCGAACAACCCTCTTGGCCGCATTCTGGATCTCAACGTTTGCCTCCACTCCTGCTCTCTGGCAGGCTTGGACACGCTCCTCGAGGGACGTCAGGTACTCCTTCTTGCGAGCCCTGCTGCGACGCTGGTTCTCCCGGAGGCGAGAGGCGTTGTCCTTTGCGCTAGCTGCTGTCGCATAGGGAGATGAAGATTCTGAGGGCGACGGAGTGTGTATGGTGCTGCTCATCGTGGATATTATCGTGACGCCAGAACAGAAGGAGGTTGAATGAACTCTTTTTCTTTTTTCTGATTTCTGTTGGTTTGGACTTGAGACGGCATGTTGCGTTGCCGTCGAACAAGAGGTCAAGAAGTTGCACGCTGGGCTATCCTCTTCTGTACCTCTCGGGGGGTGAGTGGGGGAAGCTTCCCAGGGGGGGGTATTAATTGCGTTAGTCAGCCCCCACACGACCTGATGAGCTTTTTTACTTATTTTTCTTCCCCCCTTCGAAGAGGTAGAGTGGGGAGAAATCGCCTTGGACTTCGGGGATGTCTGCCTCAGTCTGTGTGCTTTCCAAGACATGTCTCGTCTCCGGGCTTTTTTTTTCCCTCTTTCCCATTCATGTGCTACTGGCACTCAATCACAACCCCCGGGATCTCCACCACATGGAAAGATTAAGCGGCAGGGATCAAAGTAGAATTTTGGGTGATCTCTCTTCATTAAATATCACATCCTATTGATTGGGGTTAGTAACTGTTATTAGTATTATTATATCTACTTGTGAAAGAGTTCGAGAGTTCCGCATTACAGCGTACTCTACAGTACTGCATAAGAGGTTGTACCTTGCTGAACCGTAGTGTAGGATCCATTTTTAAGAGGATCACCAGAGTTAGATCAACGCAATCCATCACATTGCGCATTAGCCTAGGAATATTCTTGCAGCCCTATCAGAGTTCTATATGGATCTCAACTAGCTAAGGTATGCTTTTTGTTGGCCCCTTTTTCAACTCCTCCAACAGAGACGGAGACAGGTTCAAAGTTCTCTCAGTTGCTCTTGATCTGTAGCATACTGGGCTCTCCGGTACAGTGCCGGTACTATTCTACAAGTACAGTACCAATCAATGAATCAAAACTAGTTCCCCACCCTCCTTCACCCTCTCCAGACGTAAGTATTACGTGACACTAACCCCCCCACCAGTCGAACAATTTGTCGGCCAACGCTTCCTAGGGTAGCGCGGTACTTTCTTAGTGCTCTCATAGAGTGAAGGAAAAAAAAAGAGCAAAAGCTGTGTTACCAGGCTGGAATGGGTCGTCTTCAGCTTCACCGCCTGACCAAATTAGGTTGTCGACCCTGCACGATGGGATCAACCGTGAGCCATCCCTCGAGCACCCCAGATACAGGGATTCGCAAAATATATGGCAAAAACCCCATGCGTATCTGAGTGCCCACACAATCCACGACCCCCGGTTTCGGATACCATGCTGCTTCTTGCCTGCTAAGAGGAGATACTCGAGTGTGTACTAGTATGATAACATCTCGGGAAACTCCGCTCCAAGCATCGTGCAAACTCTGTTCATCCCAACTCTGAAGTGCAGCTAATAACCCAACAATCAGATCGCCGGTAGCAGACAGGGACCAGCTGTAATGGGGCGTGTGTTCGTGGTCGTGGTCGTGGCGGGGAGGGCCTGCAGGTAACTACTTTTAGGGCCACACTAAACAAGAACGGCTCAGTCCCCAGACGGGGAAAAAGGTTACTCTTGGGAAACCGTGCGGCGTACTGCACTCTGACGTGAATCAAGTGATTACTATTTATTTGGTCAGAGCTACCACGTTCTTTTTAGTTGGCCAAGGCCGCCAATACAGCATCACAGTAATGCACAACTTGTTTCCTTTTGTTAAGTGAAAGGTTCCCATGTACAAGTATGGGCACTGAAAAGGTGGCATGCCCCTCAGACACCCTAAAAGTAAGATTACTAGCATCATACCGGTACTCCCAGACAAATGGGCTGGGCGAAACCGTTGTGTTTAACTTTGACAGTCACAGTGAGAATTGGCCAATGGCTTGGACCACCAGCAGGGGTGCCCAACTCCTGCCCTATTTGACCGGCAGCACAGAAAAACCCCCAGACCCACCCACCAGCCCTTGGGCCGCCCCACACCCACTGGGCCTCTCCTGCCCGGCCTGCCCTTGCCTCTTGCCAGTAAGGCGATCGCCCATCACTCGCAAGAGCAAGGTTCAAGCACACGGGAACTCTAATCAATGCCACTGTTCTGGGATATCAAAACTGAGGCTAGACAAAGCGCCCCCCTTCTTCGTCTCAACCAAACCAAAACAAGCCTCATACATCCACTGGGTGAGAAAAGAACAGACATTTGGCATTGCAGTGGCGATGTCTCTGGGTGATTAAGGGATTCCGAAGGGCTTTTTCGCGAACAATCTCTTGGCACTTGCAAATTGTGCTACATGTACAAGTTGCTCAGGCAAAAAAAGAAGTAGCGTCATTTTTTTTCTTTTCTTTTCTTTTCTTTTACTTTTCAAATCAAAGTCATGTGGCATATTGAGGCAACCTGAGAAAAGTAGGTGGGAAAAAAAAACGAAATAACGACGTAGACTGTGCAGTACAGCGCAAATAAGTTACCAGCCCCTACCCACATCCTCACAGGCCAAGGCTGCAGTGGCATCCCGTCTTGGTAGATCCGGTGTCCATGGTACGGGAGCGTGAGCCATTCCTGGGCCTCAACTAATTTTATTATCATGGCTCAACTAAGGTGGCTCGCAAGTCATATATCACACCAAGATATCATCCATTGGCATCCCGTTTTGGGCAAAAGGTTCAATTCTTGACCAGTGGCGCACGGGATGGAAAAACTTGCGCAGTCCCAAGCTTTCTTGTGTTTTCACTGGTAGTAGACGAAAAAGTGCCCAAAAGCAGGGATTAGGGAAATATATGGCAGAAATATTTGCGTATCCGAGCATCATGCAAATTAGGACCCCTGCTTTCGGGTGCCCCTTGCCTCCTAGGAGCACACATCCGGTGAGAAATTGTAAAGGAAAAAAAATGTCGTAGAGGGACTTGGCTTGGCTTGGCTGATGAGGGAGAAGAAGAAAAAACATGTCGTTTGCAGAGCACAGCACCCGTACCAGTTGTGGTGAACCACAGCAGCTGCCTGTTAACGTCAAAAGTGCCGTATTCCGTAGATTTGGGTGTGATTTCAGAGGCTTGGCGTGCAGATTCCCACGTTCTTTGGGGATTGGCAAGTCCTAAATCTGAATCAGGAAAAAAATGGAAGAATGGAACAAAGGCCCACCCCCCGCTTGAAACACGCTAGGGTCAAATAAACAGTTCCTGAAAATCAGATGGAAGCGTTCGGTAAGCATTGCGGGGACGGAGTGATCAGACGGTTACTTTTGGTCGGAGGGCTACCCAGGGAGCCGGGGGCAAGAGAGAAGAGAGAAAAAAGGAGAAAAGGAATTGAAGTGATACATCTGAACTTAATACAATCCGAAACGAGACCAATTATTACAATCGAGAGGTGGGCTGCCGACATCACCCGATTACTAATGTTAAGAAAAAGCAAGCTTCGGATGAATGGCTTTGTTTGTTTTTTTCCTCTTTTTTTTCTTTCTCTCTCTTCCCTCCTTCCCTCGGCTTTCCCTTCATCTCCGCCCTACGAGCAGAGCAACAGAAAGTCTTAGAATTTAAAACTCTTCAATCCCTTGGTTTGGGGAGGAATTTGAGAAAGCAATTAATTGTAATATAGGAACCTCCGAAATCGCTCAAATTTAGCCTACCAGGGATGTTTCTCTATTTCCGAGATGTGGCCAGCCAGCCAGCCAGCTAACCAAAAGCTGCTGTCTTTTTTTTCTCTTATTATTATGGTTTCTATCTTTTTGTAGTGAAGAGGAGCAAAGCAGCAACAACAGAATGGAACGTTTCTGCCTCGCCGGCCGCAAGAGGCCCCTAGCATGGTAAGCTTGAGATTTGGACTGCGAGGTTAGCCACCTCTAACCTACGACGAATAACTACCAATATCAGTTAAGGAGATGACACGGGGTCACTCCTGTTCTGCCTACCCGACCCTAGAACCCGGCTCCTCCCGTACCTTCCTCTTCCTGTTCCTCTCCGGTCAATAATTAGACATCATGTTTTATCACTCGGTACACGCGATGACGTCCGTCGATCATCTACCGGGGTCGGTGCTCTTCTAGCGGGGAAGGGGGACAGAGCTCGTAGCAGAAGTAAGGGGGTGGGGGGTAGGGAGGAAAAGTGATCGCCGATGATAGCCATATACCCGAGAGGGGGGGTTGAGCGACTTGTAAATTGTTATGTACTAGTAGAGTGATCGCGGCCGCTGAGCTGCGGGCCTGAGGGACTGAATTGAAGGGGAAATTTTATGACTTATTATTATAGGGAGTTCGGGGTATTGCAGGCGGTGATGTTGGTCTTCTTGATGATAATGGTGATGCCTTCATTTCAGTTAGAGTGTTGGATTTGTCGGAAAAGAGGGGGTTGGGGGGGAGGGTTATCATCAGCTTGAGACGTGGCAGTCCAGAATTCTTGTATAGATATTTCTTCAGATTGTTACTGGCGAGTGTATATTGCGTTTAGAGTTGTCTCTAACAGGCCCTGTCCTCTAATCACATGGTATCTAGCACTCACACTCGAACATTTTCATCTCCATCCAATGCTTGTGTTCTCTAGGCGTTCTCTTTTCTTGTTTTAGGTCCTTTCTGATTTTCCATGGTGCTAGGATACCAAAGCCTAGTAGAGAAACTTACCATGATAAACGCTCCAATGATACCGTTGATAGCAAGCCAATGAACCTTGCTCATTGAAAGTGTGCGTGGAGGGCGCAAACGGTGCTTCCGCTGTCTTTTCATTGTCTTACAGGCATTTGGGATCAATAGGATACCCCAGAAACGTTACGGAAGGCCCTCCGTTAAACGAGAAGGAGTCTGCAGAAAATGGGGGAAAGAATTTGAAGCAATCCCGGGATCCTAATGCGCCATTTGTGGAATCCTCCGCATAAGCCATGTGATACAGAGGTCGTGGGGTGTCCTTATTTTCGCTATGCACGATCAAAACCAACTGAAGGATGAGGGAAAAGAAATGAGGCGAGAAAGAAAGAAATGAATAAAGAAGGAAAGAAAAGAAAGCAAGAAAGCAGGCAAGAAGCATCGGAGAAAGGAAGAAGAACGCAAATATGAGCCTGCTGCGCATCCCTTCTGCGATTTGCGTGCACACAAACAAATGGGCTTCGAGCTCCCCCCATGGTGGTAATTGTCCCTCAGCTAGCCTTACTCCTTCCCCTTCGAATCCACCTCTGGCTCCAATTCCCTCCTTAGCCTTCCCCTCGCCTCCATCAACGCCTTCCCCAGCAGGTTCATACCCCACTTATCCCTCTTTCCAACATCAGCATTCTTGGCCCCAAACCCAATACCCCAAATTCTGTCCCGGGGGCTGGCCTCAACAATCTCCCTGTCACCCGTTTCCAAAAGCCGACTTGGTTCCTTCTTGAACTTCCAATAACTCCCCTCTTCCACAATCCGGGACCTATTCTTTGCCCATGTCACATCGTTGAAGTCTTGAACTTTACGACCTAGCGCACGCTGGGTCGAGGGATTCGTCGTTTTCATTATCTCTGCGGCGGTATCTGGGTCGTTGAATAGCACTGCTTTGCTATACATCATGTATCTGTGGGGTACCAAAAGATTACCCTCAGGACACTGATAAGGTTTTATGTGTACAGGGGTAATAATGTACGTACTGCTCTGCTGTGCCGAATCTCATTTCTTCCCCATCGAAAGGAGCAGTAAATTCATCTTCGTACCACTGAGAAAAGATACCGAATGGTACTTCGTGCGGTTTCCAGAAATACACTGGCCCTGTCCCATCATCTACTGGAGCTGGAGTGGCTGCGGCTGAAGACGAAGATCCAACTCTTGATGAACTGGCTTTTCTTCTGGGTTTTGGAGTTGGGGGTGTCAAGTTGGTCAACTGCTGTTCTTTAGATCTTCTAGTAATTGGGGGCATTGTAGTGGATTGGGCGGTTGGTATGTAGTTCGGCTCGGTTCTTGACTTAAAGTGTCGTTGAAATGGATTTTATGCCCCAAAATCTAACTGGGGGAGTCATTGTCGTGACTCAAGTGCCTAGGCTCAGCCTCGTCTACAGTCGCACACGTATCAGGGCGTTTAATTTATCTCCTTGATAGGCCAATTGGATCACCATGCCGGTATTCGATTTCTATCGTCTTCCACGATTGGATTTTACCCTTTTGTCCCCTTCCCCCCCCCCCGTGGGGAGGAGATTTCTGATGTTGATGGGGCAGTCAATCCGCACCTTACAGCACAAGTGCCGTGACCTACCTGCACAGCGTGGTACGACTTCTTGGGCAGACTTGGCGAGCAGGTGAATTATGAGTATCGCACAGGGGTGAATCCCCCAGCTCTTGGCAAAGAGCTTGGAGCATATCATAAACGAGTGGACCCCCATCCTTTCCTGCCACGGATGCCAGATCGGTACAGCTAGGATGAATTTATGATATTGGGCTTCCTGCCACGCTTTCTACCCCCCCCCCCCATCCAGACCCGCAAAAGAATCTTGAGTGAAAAAAAATCTGAAAAAAAACGCTCGGCTCCCCCAGTCGGGAAACTATTCCGATAACTCGGGAACACCCGGATATTCCGGGAGTGTGCGTTTAGAGCGGTAGGTCACTTTCCCCACTCCAATCATTTTTTGTCCCGGGGGGTGCTCTAAGGGTTTAGGGTCTACTACTCTACTCGAGTACCGTTAGGGGAATTATGGGTACGGTATGGTACTTGGGCTGGATTACTGTAATTAATTTGTGCGCCATCGACACCGGTTAGGTACATCCAAGATAATTTGTTGAACATCGACACACCAAACACGGGTTTTGTGGCGCATAAATTAATTCCGGCTCAGGTATTGAGAGGGCTTGATGCCTTGCTCGGGGGTGTGAGTGTATATCCCAGGAAGTTTTTCCTTTAACCTCATTAAAGGTTTTCTCTACAAGGGCTAGGGGAGGTGTTTTTACACTAAGAAGGGATTATTTTGCGGGTTAACCTGAGGGAACTGTTCACTAACCCTCCGGCGGGTGCTTGTTCATTGCAGGTAGGTACAGGGGTAGGAAACTATTAACCGGAACAGACAAGAAAATATTTGGCTCAAGTAACAGTTCCATAATTTCTTGCGGGACCTTGTAGCATGATCGGCCCTTGTACCATGCGAAATGTTAGCAAGGAAGGGTCCGACGACCTGATTTCAATTTTATTGGGCGTGGGAAGGTCTCGCACTAAGACTGGCACTGTGCTCATCCGGGTTCTCTTTCATAAGTTGAGCATACCGAAACTCATGTCTTTCATGCTTTAGGGAAACTTCAGGTAAGTGGACCATTGAATTTTGTAGTGCGAGGAATGTCTGGGAGCCCTTTAATTTGCTTTCTGGTGCTTACTGTGCTGTGATAGGATCTGCACTATGTTGGCCGCTTGCCATTTCTCCAGATCTCCCAGTACGGCACCGTGGCTCCAAGCGATGCCCGGGGCTTTACTATTATTATTACCCTATTATTACCATTATTAGGAGAAACTAGGGGAACCTGCAGAATTTCTCTACGGGCTTGTGTGTGCGCACGATATACCCGATATACCCCATACTTGTCCTGCGAGTGAAGACGGGAGACGGCACGGGAGGATGATTTACTAGTTGCAGGTTTTGGATAGAGGCATCCAGTGCTGGCGTCGGAAGGGCTTTTTCGAGTGCCAAGTCTCGAGTGGATCCGCCATGTTTGTGTGCGGGGGAGTCCTTAAACATACACTGAAGACCTTAAACTCGAAAAACGTTTTCTAACCCCCGGACTTAATGCCTCTAATACGAGGCCGTGGTTTGGTCGGTAAACTGCGTTGTTTGAGGTCGCAGGTTGGTTGTCTTTGCTGGACTTGGTGAGGCCCTGGTAGGAGGACAAGCTTTTGAACGGCATGGTTAGCCCCACCAAACCAATTACGGAGCGATCATCTTATTTGGACAGAAATTGAACTTATATCGCCTTTGGCCAGATCCCTTGCCGGGCCATTAGACTAATCAGGGCAACCTCCCGCTCCGAGGTGTTTGCAATGAAGTTAGGTAGGAGACAAGAGTGCGACTTCCGCTGATTGTGATTGGGAATGCGAATGGAAGGGGGAAGAATAGTCTCGGTTCATCACCATAACCCTGATCATAGGCAGCTGGTGATATGATACGACCTATGGGGCAAAAGCACACGGTTCGCATGTGAGAGAAGCGCGTATAATACAAAGGGCATAACGTAACTCCGTTAAATTACCCTCTACCTGTCCCAGGGAATAAGTACCCGGGAACGGAGGTCGCAGATTTGTATGAGCGCTCAGATGCACACGGATTTTTTTGCCATATATTTTGCAAGCCCTTGTTTCCGGGTAAAGTACTTGTGCTAGTAGAACCACCCTGTCATCTTAGGGAGTAATAGAGATGTGTCAAACTGGCGTGTTGATAATCATCCACACTCACTCGAATAAGGAGGCGCAAATGATCTTGTGGCGCATACACAGTCGTCCGCACGTTGCCAACTAGGGCATGGTCGATTACTTTGCAGTACTGTAGTAATACATTACCTACCAGGTGCAAAAATTTCCCTAGCACTATTAACTACTCCTACTCTTTATGAGTAGCAGGTGCCGAGGTGCTAGGATTACCCGGTCGCTCATCGGCCCCATGAAGCGGACCAGTTCAAGAGGTCAAGCCCTTCGTGGCTACTCGTGCTGTACCGGAATCCAGCCCACACAACATAGTAATCACGGACTAATATCATTACATCGGCTGGATATACTGCTTTCATACTGTGCCCTCTATACCCCTATCCACGGCAATGACCGGCAACCTATCAAGGTATGCAGAGCGCATACCGACAAGCGCCTTTTCGTTGCCTTTGATCCGTTGACAATTAATTCACTCTTTATGGTGGCGGTGGCGATCTTTGTGGCAAAAGCTTTTGGGCACTCGGTAGGATGCCGTTATTCCGAGTCTCCTTCGGAACATACACCGGTGATCAGATTGATTCGACAGGGAAGCTCAGATCAATATGTGCTGGCCAGGGGAAACATTGGATAGTTCCTGAATGGTAGAGCGGTAGATAAAGATATTAGTTATGGATAGAAGGAGTGATATGTGGCTGTTCGGGTCCTGTGACTTGGCAAACCATAGGAAATTCCAGGAAGTCTATTATATTATTATGTGAGGAAATATTTGGAAAGAACAAGAACTGTCCATAGCTACCCTAGAAAATGTCCTATGTCTAGCAAAATGGGGACTGAGGGGAATGGGCTTGCGATTGAATGCTTTACGGCAGCTTAGGAGATTGTTGGGTGGAACAGTGATACCAAGAATCATCGTTTATCATTCGGCTATCGTCGCTGGTCTCCATCAAATTTAAGGTGACGGGCACGAATTTTCTTCTTATTGTTACGGTTCTACTACGGCCAATCTTTGGTCTTGTATTTGTTTTCATTGGGTTTATATTTAGTTTTGTTTCCTTCTCTACCTTGATAACTGCGATGCCTATTGCCGTTGGCAATACCTCTGCTCGCTAGACTATTCACGATCTATTGATCAGATACCAGATTACAAGTAAAAATATCAAAGTTACTATTAATGGTCTTCATAGGAAAAAGAAAAAGAGGGTGAAGTTAAAAACGAGAAAAGGCGCGGGGGGGCCGTCCTGGCCCATAGCACTGGCTTTTGCGAGACTTGAAAAGTCATTCTATGTCTCATTGGCTTACGCCGAGCAGTAGATAAACCTAACTGAAGTGATCGACTAGAGTGAACTGATTGTAGGGCTTGTGAATCCTGGGTCGGGTTTGGGGTAAGAGACTAGATGCTGCAGACCCCATGATATCTGGGGAGAAAGTGTCTACCGGCCGCTTGTACCATAAATTGGGACCTCGGGGGGCTTCGCAGTTGGATCCCTCCTTAAGAGCTGTAGCGGGCATACCGGTACTAGTGGCCTGTGTACGACTTGATTACGGGGCATGCTGGATGTCGGGTTCCGGTATGTAGTACTGTGGTTTTGGATCATGATACTGAAGGCGTACTAGTGTGACGGACAAAGAAATCTCTCTAGGGATAGAAGTGTTAGAGATTTGGGAAACAAAGCTCCTGAACTGTGGGAATGCTCCTATGCTCGAGTCCGAGAGATCGAGCTAGACTCGAAGGGCTTTGGGTGCGGAGGGTGGGGGAATTTTGGGGTATGGGCTTGAACTACTGAATAATGAGCCATGATGTAGGGGATGCAGCTGGGGTTGACTACTGAAGTATCAGTATGGGGGTTAGGTTTTTTTTGGCAGATTTCAATCGGACTGAAGAGTGGTTATGAACGGGTATAAAATTCATATGGTGGGGGCAAGAAAACTTTAGTTCTATGGACGATTTTATATAAAGAAAATACAATGGAAGTATAGCAACTTCAAACACCTCAACCCATGGATGCAGCGCTGACAAGTGAGGCTAGCCAAATAATCCCCCTTCTATGAAAAAATAACAACCTTCAACCCTTCTACCTTAATTTGCCCCCCGAATCTCCTCAAATCCACCCCTCCATCCTTCCCCCTTCCAACAGTCGGAATGCTACAATCCTTATACAACGCAAGGCTAACGACCATCCTGCCCACATGCGCACACTCAATCCAACTCTTATAGTTCCCGCAGAGGCCAATTTTTGCGCCCTCGTATGTGGCTATAGTGGTGCATCTCGTGCCCGATATGTTGTTTTGTTCGCATCTTCGGCCGGGAGGGTTCGCGAGGAGGAGTTTTGCGGCTGATATGACTGAGACGGAGGAGGGGGATGAGAGGGAGGTTTCGCAGATGGGGATGTAGGACGGTTGGGGGGTTTGGGCTTCTGCGGCCTGGGCAGCGGAAGGCCCGGAATGATGGAGGAGGGATGTAAAAAGCAGCAGTTGGAAAACTGGAGACAAAAGCATTTTTGAAGTTGTGTAAGGGGTGCCTAACAGAGTTTGTGACTTGGCTTAACTTGGACGTTACGGGGAAAAATAAAGTGGTTTCTCGACTTTTGCTCTCTATTTATTCTATTAGTTCCACGGTTGTGGAGTTGAATTGAGCACGTTTAGTAAATAGTAACTTATGTGTTCTGACCCCAGACGATGGCAGTGTGTCTCTTCCATACAATATCTCACTCGTGATATTTATATCTTGAACTCGAAACCCTCTCTCACCACCACCACTTACCCATCACCCGTCATCACACACTGCACACCCACCAAAACGGAGAAGAAAGACAAAGAGAAAATGTCCTCCTCGATAACCCAAAAAATCGACCTCCTTTTTGCCCTAACCCCAACGACCCAAAACCTAAACTTCTTGGCAAACCTCCACTCGCTTATCCACTCCATAGACAGGGCTACCTATCAAATGGCCAGCCGAGAACTGCAAACCCGGCTTCAAAACTCCAGGGCAAACATCTCTGTCCGGGCCGACGGCTTCAAAGCAACTCGGAAATTCCGCGACTTGCTAATCGACCTGACTGGTTCGGGTGCGAAAGGCGTCTTGCATGGCACGCTAGGGCGCGAGGCAGTTAGGGATCTCCGTGATGAGGGCTTGTTGAAGACATATAAGGACGCGAGGCTCGCCGGGTTGCAAAAGTTGGGGATGCTGGTGCTTAAGAGGAAGGCTGTGAATGAGGAGATGAAAAAGGTTAGAGGTACGGGAGGAGGAAAAGAGTTGATGCTTGTGTTTGGGTCTGTGGCTCAAGTCCTTGATAGTATGATTGCTGAGGAGGAGGTGGGGATTAAGTTGTTTGATCTGGAGGTTAGGAATAGGGAGCCGTTTGCCGGGGTGGGGGCTTAGCATCGGGGGCTTTTATGGGGGGTTTGGTTTGAGATGGGCAACTTAGGTCCTGGTTTGTTGTTTGGGTGTGATTTTTCGAGTGTCGGTGTCATTGCTTGTCACTCGCATGTTTTAATAGTGTAGAAACTGATATTTGGGGTCTCGGACGGCGACTGTTTTCTGTAACACAATATCTTCCTGAATAGAGGTGCCGTACAGTGTGGTGCCAGGAATCATGGAGGGGAAATGTGTAACCCCTCCCCACACTCCCGTTTTTCTCATTAGAGGTCCACTGGATTATTTTGAATTTTAGAACCACGACGAATTCGATATTTGTATGCGAGCGACTCTATAGCAAGAGGGGTCGCACACTCACCCCTACCGCTTTTAGCGCTATAGTCCATAGCAAGTTGCCAGGCAAAAACATTTCGTTTGACGGCCTTTTTGCACTGAGTAGCATGCATTTTCATCTCCCTCCTTGAGAACAACACCCCTGAGAATCTACCAAAATCTCATAGAGACTTAGTAAGTTCGTAGGTAACACTAAAAAAGAGTTGTACCATCTTGTGTGGTATCATACCCGGCACAAAATTGGAAGCCCCTTTCTGCCCACTTGATATGGTTGCGGGTGGTGAATCAAAAATTGATTCCAACTCATACCTCTGGGAGATCGATCAAAAGGGGGATATCTGAGTTAACCTGTTTTGAACTTTCAAGTATTAATATCATATTTCGAGAAAAGTAGTATTGGGAACTGTCCCTCTGTACCTCGTTTTTCACGGGGTTTAGGGTAAAGGCCGGTGCTGGGGAATCTTCTGAGTGGGGGGTCTGGGTTGGGAAGGAACGGTGGGCAGGGGGGTATAATTTATTTTGATTTAATAACTATCACTCGAGAGGATTTTTTGTTTGTCAAGTGCTACAGGACTGAGGCAGGTGGATGCCAAGAGGAGAAACGGGAAGTTAAATAGAGAACTTAGGGTTGATCTACACACCAAGCTTATCACTGCGGGAGTGATAGAGTATCTGTTGGACGAAGTAAGGGGCTATCTACTGCGGGCACGCTCTCGCTGGTTTTTGAAGCCATATTTCTGTTCGACTGGACTCTGTTCTGATCTGTGGGGTATCGTAGCGAGAGCACCCACCAAGGGTAAACTCAGGGAATGTCACTCGGCTTGGTGTGCCTGGGACACTGGTGTTACGATCTTGAAAATTAGGGGTTGTGAGTATATATGCGCTGCGTTCCCAGCTCATGTATGGCACTAGTCTGTAAGCTATTGGAAGAAAGACAGCCCTCGAAATTTTTAGTACTGCCTTTTATGATGGAGGGTATGTAACGTATAACCTTCGGTCTAGTTGAGGGTTTTCTTTGCGGGGTGTGATACTCAGCGCATCCTGTGAGCTTACAGTACAGCCGCTTGCGGAAAGCTCTCACACCCCGGCTGGTGCCAGTATTGTAGGATGATGATGGATGTGAGGGAATCACTCAGATGTGTAAACGGTCGGAAATGTCGGGATTTGAGTTTTCTGTTGGAAGTTTCTAGCTTAAGGCTACTTGATAAGAGGAAACTTCTGCATGTACAACCATATGCGTTCGCTCATGCCCTAGTGTGTCCACACAGGTCTGAACTTCTGTGCTCCCCCATGTGTGTGGTTCCCGATATATCCCGCCCCCTCGACATTTTAATACTATTATTCTACTACTGCTGGGATTATCGTACCATCATGGGACACGGAGGGCTATAGTGGGTGTATTATTTAGCTCGGGTGGGGTATGTTGTTGCACTTGAGAGTTTAGGGACAATGAACACCTTCTGAACTGGGGAGTAGCTAGGATGATGTTCGCATGCTAGATGGAAACGGTGTGCAGGCAACTTGTAGGCTAGACTATGGGCTCCTGCTGCAGTTTCTACTCGGAAGATACTATACTTAAATAATATTTCGGATTTAGCTACAGGTGGCCCGAAAGCCCTAAAACTCTACTTTCGCTTAGCCTGCGGCGCCAATCGGGATGTAGCTACCGGTATCGCGCGGGTACCGAGTGATTGGATGTGTGGGCTCTTTTTTCCCTCGTGCAAATTCCCCAACGGACACAGTACTCGAGTACTCGTACTTTACCGTGTAGTTCGGAGTTTTCGAACTGAAGCATCCTCATTTGCGATCCTTTCCTCTCAAAGACATCCATAAACATCGAAATTACCCGCCCTATGTCCATCAATTTCCAAATTGGGTACTAAAGAAATCCTTGTGCACATCCGCTTCTGTTAAGTGGGCCGACAATCATGACGCTTAGTGGGGGACCCCAGGGGCTTTGTCCAGGTTTCTCGATAACCGCTTCTGAGGCCCTGTTCTTTGACGTAAGGTTTGCTGAGTGGAGGCACGCCTGGTGGTCTTGAATTGTTAAAAAGGGCGTGATGTCGCGCTAGAGTTTGGGAAGACCCGTTGATCCGTCTCGCCTGTACTCGTACGAGTACTCGGATACCGTACTCTTCGTGGCACCTTTCGTTTAGGGGGAGAACATACGCTTTATCCACCAGTCACAGACATCGATTTATTATCAATCTTTCGTTTATTTTTAAAAAATTGTATCTGATTTAGCGCGAATTTGTATCCAAGATGACTGCCCGAATGATGAAGCTTGTTACGCTTATTTTGCGGTTACTGCAACTGCCGGTGGCGGCGTATATCGTCGGTGTCGCCAGTTATCATACTTGGGAATTCGCGACAGATAGACTCTTACTTACCGACGGTTCGAGTGGACACCTCCCCAAGGCTCTTTACGCAATTCTTGTTATTGTGAGCTCTTTCCTTTCTTTGAGGCCATATGAGAAAGGTCTAACGGGAACGGACAGTCCTGCGTAGCCGTTCTTTACACCTTCCTTTCGTTATTCACGACATGCTTCGGCCACAAGAAAATTTTCCTCGTCACACTGGTCATGGATTTCCTTCTCCTCGGTGGCTTCATCGCCGCCTCTGTCCTGATGCGGGGCTCTGCGGGCATGATTTGCGATTCGGCAGAATACTCTAACAGTATCACTTCCTCATCGAATAACTTTCCCTCAAATATCTATGGATCCGGTGGCAGAAGCGGAAACCCTCCGGAGATACTCTGCCGGCTGGATAAGTCTGTTTTTGCCCTTGCCGTGACCTTAAGGTATTGCACCCATTCCTCCTACTTCCGTGGACACCAATACTAACATCTTCAGTGCTTCCTTCCTTATAACCCTCCTCCTCTCCTACCTCGCTTTGAGGAACCACCGTGAGAACCGCGGATTTGGCCCCGGCCCGGCGAACGGTTACTCAACCCGCAACAACTCGGCTCCTCGGTCTTGGAAGCACAACCCTTTCAATAGAGTTAGTGAAGAGGCTGCATGCGCGCATGGTGCTGCTATGAGCGAAGCCACCACTGGAATGGAATCCTACGACAGTGGATACAGACACCAACCTTCGGAATTAGGAAGTGGATATAAGAATTCGAGACGTGCGCCAGTATTGAATGCGCCGGAGGAACCGGGGTCGAGAGTTTCGCCGGATAATAGAAGGGTTGCACCTTATCAGATGTTTTAAGTTGGGTGCGGAGGAATGAAATTCATAAATAATTTAGTTTCCATGATTGTGTTAACAGTTTGGGTCCTAAATATATGCAAATATATTGGAAGATAATCGGTTTTTAGTTTACTTATTGCCTTCACTTGGATCATTGCTGAGCACTCGGGTGTGTTGCGGTCATGTCGGGTTGGCTTTAGCGGCCATGGAGGAGGAGGAATTTTTGGCTAGTGCAGATCTAATTAGGATGGGTCACTGTGACCGGAATAGCTACCGCTGCTCGCGCATGGCATGAACGAGCACGGCAGGCCAGTCTTTGCTGTATCCGCAACCATTTCTCACTATTTGCTTTGCCTTTCCGTTTTCGGCTCTCCATGGGAAACTGCCGGTACACTTGTTGAACGTAGGCCACAGTCACACCCGTTGTCACCACGTCACCCTTCTCGGAATCTTTTACCACAGTCCTCTTTATCTCTTTATAGGTCGTTTTTTTTTGGGGGGGGGGAAGATGTTTGCTTTTCTCAAGTAACTGAGCCGATCTCTCGCTAAGCATATATCGGTGAGAAATTTTCCGAGGTTTGTTAAATTATCCTTTAAGTGTGCGAGTGCGGCATGCCCTCTCACAACTTGGGGGCAAATGAGAGGGGGAGCGAGGGCATGGACCCGATTTAAATCACTGACCGGAGCGGGAATAGCTGGCCATGCACCAGCACACTACTCGTACTCGAGTATCGCAATCTTAGCACCAGCCTCCGTAAAAAGATGGTCTTTCCACTGATGACAGATGCTAATGGCGCTCCTGTATCCAATACGAAGCCTTTTGGATAGCGTGGGATAACCCCGCACAAAGCAAGACACTAGCTCCGGAATCAGCTGGGACCAATAATCTGAACCATCATGTCGATGCTCAACGGGATCCAAAATATCCCTCTGTTACCGGTGCCTGGGTTGGATCTGTGGGGTGCATCTTGCTAAAAGCGCTAATCCTCCCATGCGATCTAAGGAAACAAACTAGATCAAGGGGTTGAAATAACTGCATGAATTTCAAGGCAGGTGATAGGGCTGGCTCAACAGTGGCTTGTCATATTATGATCCATAGAGTTTTCTGAGTGATCGGTTGGTAATTAGGAGGTTTGATGTTAGTGCCGCTCACCTAAAACCTACCTGCCGTACGAACTGAATTTCATGTGGAAGCAGGGAGTGGAATGTTAATTGCTCACTATCTCACCTTACCGGCACTTAGGCGCTGGCTGTCGCGATCGAAAGGTCATGACTTGGGATGAACAAGTTGGTTTGCTCAGAATCCGTGCATTAGTGGGAGGTTAGTATGGTGGACCAACAGAAAATGCCGTAAGATCCATATCGGTGAATGGGATGCAGTGACGCGCTTTGGCGGTGACCCCATGAAAGTGCTTGGGGTCTTGACCAATGATAGTTTCAACTTTCACTTTCAATCAGCCTGCCATGCCCAAATTGTCTACTAGCAGCACCTGTCTGTTCTGGACTCTTGCCTGCCCGGCCAAAGACCCATATGCAATACTAGAGATTACCGGTAGACAGTTACACTTCCTGAGATGGAAGCTAGCTTTGGAGGTGATCGAAAGCCGACCAGACAATTTGCAATTTTAGCTACCGGCAGCCTGGCGCAACCGGTTGGAGCGCAGGTTCGTACCAAACCATACCAACATTGCTTGCTGCAGAGCTGGGATGCTAGTCGAGTGGGGTAGCGTGGGGATATTCAAGTTGATTTTATCAGTGATTCACTCGGGTCGTTCACGTTTGCTTCTGGAGCGTTGGGACGTGGGATAAACTAACCTATTCTAATTGGTCATAAAACCCTCATCAAAATTTTCACTAGACTATAGTTACAACCTAAAAGACAAACCACAATAGTACGCCACCCAGGCCCCAATTCAAACTCCGAATCCCAAGATCGAGCCCAGCCCATCAACCCTCAAAACACCATCGGAAAACACATTAAAAGAGTTATCCCTAATAGTGCTTCCGTTCCCCATCGCAATACACTCCTTGACCCTCGTGAGCTGACCTTTACTGTAGCGTTCGCAGCGATCACAGACCCATCGTTATCCCGCTTTATCAATCCAGCGAATTGCATTGCGCCAATGAAAGGGAATTCCGCGATATTTGTCTTGCACATCTCCTCTATATCCTCCAAATTATCTTCTGTTGGAGCGTTCAATACCACCGTTTGCGTTAGGCAGCTATCACCGCAAAATTCACGGATGGCTGCGCTATTGGCATTTTCGGCGGTGGCGGCTTCCCAGGCTAGTTCGTAGTCCGATTGCGAGATATCGCAAATCTTTCCCGTTCCTCTACAGCTTTGTCAGTGGGGAAGGATTGTCTTGGTGGGGAAGGGTGACAAACATATCCCGGAGGCATTGTTTCCAGTATAACATGAGGCTTGCTTGCCCACCGATCACACTGCCCAACCATGATTGACCCAGTCCCAGCGCTTTCAGATCCGCTCCTGCACATGCCTCTCGCACCGCTCGCTCGTACGTGAGCATCGATGTCGCGCATTCTGGCTGACAAGCATCCTCCAGTGTCGACTTCTTCACATCCACATTCGGCGACATCAATATCGTCGCGTTGCAGTCTATTGGTTTTGTGTATGCTGTCACGCAAGATTCCGGCAGCTGCGCTGCAGTGTCCGGCCCCAGTGTCCCATTGAAGAGCCAGTTTTCTCTGGTTACATTAAATCCTTGATCAAGCACCGCATTTGAAGGATTCCAGAAAGGGATTGTGAGAATGACTGAGGCCGATAAGGGATGGTATCTCTTCATGGTGTTTGTTAGAAGAGGGAAAAGAGGGAACTTGGTTGATGAAATAGAGGAGTGTATAGGGAATTGAAGATTATAAAATTGACATTAATGACAAGCTCTAATGGACTAAGGCTCTAATCAAGACATCTGGGGGAAGCAGAGCGAAAGAGAAGAAAGAAAAGAAAGAAAGAGAGGGGAAAGGGAGGTGAAATATACAGTCAGACTATGGCCATTGATCGTAGGTGGCCATCACCGGGGCATTCAGAAGCGAGGTATTACCATGCTAGAGATTCGAGAATTCCAGTTTCATGGATGAAACGTGCGTATTTCTTCCTGGGCACGAAAACATTCCCCACTTTTTAGTAGACGAGATGGTGATATCTCCCCCTTCTAGAGTTTCAAAAATCACCTAACTTGATGCTAGGCTTGGCAATTGGTACCAAAGCGGAAAGCTAACGTTGGCCTGTCATGCAGGGGTGAAACGTCTCGCGATGAGGAGATACAAGACTTCGTTTTTCGAGGCTCAATCCATCCTAATTAGACTGCTCAGGTAACCTGAAATCGCCTCCTCTTGCCATTGTGCCCGAGCAGATCTAATGAACATAATTATTATGTTGATAGAGACTTCACGTGGTAGGGGGGGCAACGGATAGGAGGAGCGCAGCGAACGGCCTTACCAAATCTGGTACTTTCTACTGGAACTTTTGGTTTATCCTTCGCCGTCCCTCTCTGTTTGTTTCCCCCCACTATGGTTGACATGATGGCGAGAGAGTCGCTATCAATAGTCTTCGTTGAGTCCTAACTGAGGCACGTGCGGTGCGATGGGTCGGCAAAGTTCATATACCCTGATTTATACGAGTGCCCAGCCTGGATAGCAGATGTATTATTATTATCATGATAATTATGAATTCGCATCGCTCAGGTCTCCACCCATCCCATCGCCAATTGTTGAAATACTCTTGGTGGCTTACGGGCATGCTAAGCCATGTGCAAGTTGTTGTTTCAGCTAAGGGATACTTTTTTTGTACTCCAGCACAACCCGTTGTGCGACTACATAATACATCTGTTGTAGGCAAGCCGTGCGCTGTGCCGGTACTCGAGTATTGGGTCCAACTGCCGTACCGTATATAAGATATAGGCACCCAGGGAGATGTCTTCGAGCAAGACAGGGATTATTTCGCTCGTTAACTGCCCTCGTCTCGTACGAAGGCATCTCCTCCTGGCACTTGCACCGGCACCGCGGCGGACACTTAAAATTGACACTTCGGCTAACCCACAGTCATCTATTAAGTATAGAAATAGCTTCTTCTTTGGGTTAGACTAATAATTCCATGAAACAGAGCTATTGCCTTATTAGGTATACTGTGCTACTGGTGTTACTCTAGTATTACTTGGTATAGTTAGCTCGGCCCGTGTTAATCTTGCAGTTCTCATACACGAATGGCAAAACTTTGAATCCCCTGGCAGGTGGGAATTCCTTCAAATCCTTTCGCAATTCCCCAGGCGATTGTGGGGTGATTACCCCCTGGGAAGCTTTTGGGCGTAGGAGTTGTGGTTGCTGAGCTAGGGGAGTTTGAAGCCGGCCATATTCGGGGTTGTGTCGCCTCTATGCTTGTGCAGTAAAGTACTGACCGAGTACCAGTACCAGTACGCCGCACCCCGCTATCCCAGATGACCGAAATCCGGAGAATCAATTCGGCACAGCGGGTGGTCCGGGAGGACAGGACGGGTTTTGGTGTGAAGAAATTTGGAACTCTCGGAGGGTTATATGGGACAGCGAGGTATCCGGATTATCGAGGTCCGAGGTAGCGGAATCTGACTGGACTGGTACTAGTACAAGCACCGGTGCCCGATATGAAGTACCAAAACACAGGGATCAAGAATTCTCATGGCAAATTATCTACGCACATCTTACCGCCCACACTAGCTTCAGCCTCAAATGTTCTGGTACTTTTTATTTTTATTTTTATTTTTTACTCTTCTGCCCGAGTCCATGGTTTGGTTTCAGATGTATGACATGCACTTCCTGCTGTGCCTGGGGGGGGGGAATACTCGAACCCCCCCCTTCAAGTAACGAGTTGCATTTTACTGGACGACATCCTAGAATTTTTTCCTCCCACTCGAGAAGTTAATACGGCACTCAGCTACGGTGTTCGCTTGTGCATTTGGCAGGTCAATAACAGACATCAGGGCAGAATCATGGTGTGTTTCTGTAATGGTAGCGCCAATTATGCTGTTTTATCCTACGAGGAGGGCCATCACAACACGCTTCTAAAGTTCAAAGAGTGTGGCAGGTTGGATCGTGGGATTTTTGTGCTTGTTTATGGTGTAGACCCGATTCTGATCTTCCTGCAAGTGCCCTGGCACTTCATGCCGGATACCTGTACAGCCGCTAACTCTGAGACAATTCAGTAGAATACCGGGTGAACCTTTTCAATACCATGCTCTTGGCGTGAAACCCTTCCGGATACCATTGACCGAGAAATATACCATCGAAAAAGTGAAACCATTGCATGGAACCATCACTCTCTTCGGCCACCATTAAACAACAAAGAAAATTAACAAATAAAGTGAAAAAGGAGTAAATGTGGCCAATGTCTTGCATTTATTTTTCCAACCTCAGAATGGCTTTCTGTGGGATAGTTTTTTAAGTCAAGAACCCCTAGAAAATTGCTAAAAAATAATTGTAAGGAGGTTCTAGAAAAATGCTAGGAGGGTTGAAGTAATTCTTTATTTTTTCTGGCATCTTTTTCAATTTCCCTGTATTGTTTAAGGGATAAAAAGATACCGGTATGCTAGAGTGTGTAAAAGTGTTCATTGTTCGTTCCAATTGGGGTTGCCCCTGTGAAGGTTTCACTTTCTCGATGGTATATTTCCCGGTCGATGGTATCCGAAAGGATTGACCGCCAAGCGCATGGTATTCAAAAGGTTTTCTCGTAGAATACCTGCACTATAATATGGTGGTAAATGTCTGCGAGCGAGGTGGCCACCACCGGTCTTCGGCAGACTATTTTCGCCGACCCTCCTCGAATAGAGACATTGTTTGAAGGTTTAATAGTATTTGGCTGAACGAACTAGGGCACGTGTCGGAAATGGCTATCCTACTAGAACAATGTTTTAGTGATAGTATTGTACCAGCACGACTCACGGCCGCCGGAGGCGTGTGGCAAATGGAGAGCGAACTCGTTAGGCTATGCCCCACCACTATACCTGGGGAAGGCTAAACAGATCTATGATAGGACCCTTTGCTAGGGCATACATCCCTTGTACTCGAGTACCGGTACTAGAGTAGAGGGTAGAGGGTAGGAACCCCTGTTGACTTTCATATGATAGATGGTATTAAGCCTTAGTATGCGGTGGGTTAGACAGGTAATAGACATGTAAGGTTCAAAATATCTTAGGCCCTGTTTGGCATGCGAGAAAAATGGCATTTTTGTTGCAAATGAAATATCGCAACATGGCACCTTTTTGCTTATAGCTCAACTTACAGGCCTCTTGCCAGATTCACTTTTCATTTCATTACAATGGGGATGGCAGCTGTCATCTGGATACAGATCTTATACCCGGGTTTTTAGGAAAGATGACCTTTTTTTATATGGCGGTATGATAATATTATGTCAAACAGGGCCTTAGCTTTTGCTAAAATCCGAACCCCTTTGATCAATGGGTAGTAAAAGATCGATATCTAAATAGTAACTGCCGTTCTGACTGCTGTATCATAGTCAAAAGAAAAATCGAGTGGGGAGCCTGTAGGTTAAACTATAATCCGGAAGGTGCAACGTTGCAATACCGAGTTATCATTCAGCTGGTATCATACAAGTAAGTTTTGTATATCTCACAAGCAGGGGGTGTTGCGCTAGCGAGGGGTGGGGGGGTCAATTGGGTAACCACCATACCTATTTCGCTGTCTTCATGCTCAATTCGCTACCCTTACCCGGTGCTACTTGTAGCACAACACACCCCTCCTAGTAAAATATACCTGGTATATACAGAGCCTACAAGACGCACCTCCCTAAATCCTTTGCAACTGGAATGGCACAAAAGTCAGAAAAATGCCATTTTCTTGCGTGCCAAACGATGCCTGAATAAAATAAAATGCCATTTAAATGCGCACGCAAGACGAGCCTCTATTTATTTTTATTTTGATGGAGAAAAAGTGTCATAGGAGTGGGAGGATAGCGTTTTGCTGGAATGGCGAAAGGTGCCTTGTTACCGGTCTACTACCGGTACCAGGAATAAATTCGATACACCACTTATCTCTCCAGGAGCACCTTGCAATCTGCGAGGCCCTGGGGAAAACACTATCGGTATCGTCAGGTGTAACGCCGGGTACTCGGGAGACCAGCTGTAGGCTGAACCTACAATGGTACTCAGCGTATTAGCGGTCTATCGGCAACGACCTCAGACCTCAAGAATAAGTATAAGCCGTCTGCAGCTAACGAATACCGTGCACTGTTCTAATCTCCGATATTTGGAAAGGCCTCTTATAGTTAGGCTAGATTATAAACAATTCGTCAGATCATCACTTCAACCTCATCTCAACCTGGCTTAAAGGGTGAAACAAAGAGATTGATGACCATCGCGCACCACAGAAGCTGACCCTTAGCTCTGGGAAGAATGCCGAAGGGTAGGGTGGGAGGGGATGGAGGGGTGAATTGGGGTAGCCGTGGGGGGATATTTAAAAGCAGAGATCCATCCGTTGGTAAGGATCAAACATCAAGGTTGCCAATCATGAAAGTCCTCTCATTGCTACCGCTGCTTGTCTTGGAAATCGTCACTGTCGTCAATGGCTTAGGTGTCACTCAACCGCCCAAGGGCGCCGTGGTGGTGGACGTTTACGGCAGCTCTGGCAGCTACAAAACTGTAATTCATCCCCCTTTCGCCTTATTTTCCTTTACTTTACTTGGCTTCAATTCCTCTGACCATTGAGCACAGATTCAAGAGGCTGTGTCCTCCCTCCCGGATGACACCTCCAGTCAAACGATCTTCATCAAGCCAGGAACATATCGCGGTCAGGTAATCTTGAAGAGACGGGGGCCAACCACCCTCCAAGGCTACACGGAAGACATAAAAAACCAAGGGGCGAATAAAGTGCTTTTGACGAATTCTCTGGTTGCTTCAGTAGCGGGTTCCAACTCCAAGAGCGCCACCTTGCAGGTCTACGCAGACGATACGAAGATATACAACATAAATATCGAGAACAGCTACGGGACCGGAGGGGGGCGAGGCGCCCAAGCGCAAGCTTTGGCTTTATCCCAATCTGGTCTGAGAAATGGATACTATGGCGTTGGTTTCCTTAGCTACCAGGCATGTATAATCCATTTTTCCTTCCTCCCTACTTACAGGCTAATACGCCTCCCCAGGACACTGTCTACACCGCAAGCGGAACCTCGTTCTTCGGTAGCACCTACATCCAGGGAGCAGTAGACTACATCTTCGGTATGAAGGGTATCGCCTACTTCTACAATTCCGTCCTCGCGAGCAGCAGCTACGGGTATATTACTGCCCAGGGCCGTGAAAGCTCGGATTACTTTGCAGCATACGTATTCGACAATGTCAAGTTGATCACGGTGGTGAACGGTACCGATAACAAGATGTTCCTTGGGAGGCCGTGGAGGAACCACTCCACGGTGATTTTTAAGAACTCGGATTTCGGAAACGTCGTGGATCTCAAGGGATGGACTACCTGGACAGCCGCTGCTCCTAACACTGATGCCGTTTACTGGGCCGAGTACAATAATAGGGGTGCCAGTGCCTGGAACCCTTCTCGGGCGAGCTTCGCAAGGCAGATTGGGAAGGACGAGGCGGAGGGGCAGTGGAGTGTGAAAGGGACGCTGGGCGATGACGCGTGGATTGATAGCAGGTTCCGTTAGTATTGTGCAGTGCGATCTAGATTCTAGACTTGGGGAGGGGGCGGATTTGTATTTAATACCATCTATCTTTGGTCGAATTTTCGGGAGCTTGATAATAGTAACACGGGTGTTTACTTTCTTTCACATCTATCTCTCTCTTCTAGGTTTACAGTTTGACTAGCTATACGCTTCATAAAATAATAATAGCCCCCTTCACGTCATACGGACCGATCTTCCGGGCCGATCTTCCGGGACTGGAATAGTCTACATGTGACCAAATGCCCCCTAGAAGGAAATCCTCAGCTGAGAAGGCGTGTCGGCGTCAGCAAAGATGCCGGTGTTTTGGGGACCAGGCGTACCTGGTATCGCAGCTGCGCTACCCATCTCTACCATTCCGATACACTCCCTATTCCTGTTTATTTCGCCCCCAAGACTATCTGGTATATCACTTAGCACCCGCCTCCGTGGGGTGTACGCCCCCGGTAACGTTTCTTCAGGGCTGAATTTAACATTTAACATGTGCTGTGCTATAATGTGCTGTACTGCACGGTGGGAATATTGCCAAGTTTTTTCTTCGTAAGAACCCTTATCGGACTTGAGAATTGCTTGTTTTTTTTTCTTTTTCGATTCGTGTTGAAGGTGTGAATAAAGGAAAACGGAGAGTTATTCTTGAGTGGTGGGTGCGGTGTGCCACCAGATTCTCGGGCTTCCGGCCGAAAAGTCTAGTGTGGTGTAAAGAGTTGGGGATATCTTGATGGCGGCTGGGCCGTTCTGTATTTTCCCCCTTGTGTGTGCGGTATTGACCGGGGAATTTCTCCCTCCCTCCTTCCTGCCAAAGTCAAGCTTTTTCGACGAATTGCGAAATCGGGTATTGAGAATTCCGGAAGAGATTTTCCGTGCTTACCGAGTGTTGAGTACGAGCCAGGGAGTGTCTGATACAGGGATATCTGAGGAATGACGATTGTTACTTCACTTCTTGATTGTTGTCGAGTGATTTTCTGTGATGAAGTGACTATGGTCTCTTCTCTGAGCTTTGGGGTTTGGGCTTCTGGTGGTTACTTTTTCGCTGGGAATGGGCGCTTTGCGGGGTTATGATGTCCTCGAGTGGGACTTAGTCAGGCGGAAAAGGGAAAAGTGGGGTTATAGAGGGAGGAAGACGTAGAAAGAAAGGGAAAAAGAAAGAAGAAAGGAAACGGAAATGGTAGATAGAGGGAAGATGAGAAAGTTGATGTCAAAACACTAGAAAATACCTACAAGAGAAAACTTAATAAAGAAGTTGTTTCCACCTGATATGCAACCGCTAACATAGAATAACAAGATTCGTCCGTCCACCATCTCTCCACCCATCCTCCTATCCTTCCGTTTGGGCGCCCAAAGTACCTATATTCCGGTGAGAGGGTAAGTAGGGGTCTGTCTTGCAGCTAGAGCTCATGACAAGAGAGCACGAACATAACAAGTCATCAGCAGCAGTTCACACCAACTAACTTGTCAATTTTCAAGAACTAGGAGATCAAATACCTAAACCTCTCTCTGCCATATCGAGAGCATGTTTCTTAGCATCCTGACTCCACTGCTTCGAATCGGGTCCGAACACTCTCAATCTCAGCTTCTTGTCCGCCTCCAGTACCCTATACTTTCCCATTTGATCATCTACCTTCGCTTTGACCAATTCCACAGCCCACAGCCCCGGCTCTGAGTACTCAGTCTTCTCGCTACGCAAGGCGAACACCGCTTTTAACCTCTCCTCCGCAGAGTGCACCCCCGCGCGAGCAATCTTCTTCCTCATACGAGTTAACTCGTACATATCCCAATCCATCAAGTTATCTGTTGCCTTCCTTCCTGCGAACTTTAGCAAGACGACGAACGCAGTGTCACCATGCCCTGTGTGAGCGATAAGAAGTGAGTCCAGAGCGAGGCGCTGGGCAAGGCGGGCACGGGAATCACTGGCCTGGAGTTCGGACTCGTGGGTATGCTGAGCCATTTGGTTGTGCATGAATTGTAGACATTTGTCCAAAACTCCGTATTTCCCAGTGCGGTAGAGGTGATATTCGAAGAGGGTGCGGAGGTATGGTATAACCTTTTGTGTAGGCATGTCGAGGTCTGTTATCATCGCGATGCTCTGGCATATGTTTTCGTGTATGTCGTAGGGTTCAGTTGGAATTTGGAAGGGAAGATTCTTCATTTCTGCTGTGCTTTTTGCTGGTAGAGGGCTTCTTTGACAGTGCCAGCAGGATAAGGGAGAGCGAGATGGAGTAAGCTGAGGGTGTGGAGTTAAGTAGGGAATAAAGGAGTGTTTGTGGAAGTGACCCTGCTTGGAAGCCACTTTGACTTTTGGGGAATTAAAAAGAGTTTATTTAGGATAACAAGGGTTGTAGAGGATAGATAGTAGCACAGCGCGGGGGAAACTTTGGTCTCACTATAAATATAGGGCTTGTAGAAAGGTTTTAGGTTTAAGTAATCCCTAATGGCACTGGGAGTGCCAAGATTAGTTTGCGATAATATCTGATCACAAACTGTCACTCTGTGGAAAAGGGGTAATTAGTGAGGTATCGTATCATCTCTCACGAACCTTTTGAATGTTGATTGAAATGACAAATATTGGGAGACAGCCTAACATTAATCCTGAAGATGGTACTTGTATGTTGTGCTTGGGTGCACACGTATGGTGCGTATGGAGATGGAGAGCATAACTTCACGGACCCCTCCTCTCCCATAGAAATAACATATACGCCCTCGTAGAAATAACGAATGTGTGCTCACCTCAACTTAGGAAAAATCCCACGCTCCCCCCCTCCCCCCCCCCTCCTTCCTCTCCCCAAAAATTCACCAACACTACTACTATCACCACCACCACGACTCTCCCAACAAGCACGCACCACTAGGAGGTATACAAACATGTCTCTCTTTAAAAAGAAAACTACTTCCCCTCCTGTCCACTCCTCTTCTATTCCCTCACTCCAGTCTTTCGAAAGTCCTTGCAAAGATACCCCAATACAACACCTCTCAGAGGCTGGGTTAATAATTGATAACCTCCTCGACCCCACCCTCACAAATCAAAACATCCTCACGCTCTCGCAGAAACTGATAAACCACTACGCCAAAACCTTCTTGAAGCCGCAGGACCCCGTTAATCAGAAAATCACTGAAGCCACCACCAAGTTCCTGGACGACCACAACAAGGCCAGACTCGAGTATGCCCAAAGGGAGCATCAGTACAGTACTGTCATTGCAGGGGTGGACACTGGCAAGACTACATGGCCAGAGATGGCCGCCGCATTGTCGTACGAGACATTGCTTGACCTTTCTAATGTCGAGCAGTTCTTTCGGTTGAAAGTATCTTTAAACAAGATTATTGCGATCGAGAAGTTGATTCAGGCGAGATATAAGGCACTTTTGGGGGTGAAGGGGATCCAGGGTACGCAGATTGGGAAGATGGTGGCCGAGTTGATGAGGGTAAGGGCAGGCTTGGGATATGACATTTGCCTGGCGGCGGAGTTGGGTGTCAAGGTTAGGGGAATTGTGATTCGGGATTTGATGTTGGGGAACCACTGCAGGATGCTTTGAGAATTGTTCAAGTGATTTGTATGGATGCTTCTACGGAAATTGCTCTTTTTTTTTAAAAAAAAAAAGAAACTAGAAACAAGTTTACATTTTTCAAATCAACTTGGTGGAATCTGCCTGTGTCTACCTGTCTTCCTTTCTTCTAAGTTTGCTCTTTGGTTATAGGATTTTTTTTTGATTATTTATGGATTATTTATGCCTTATTTACTCTCCGTTGCTGCTAGTTTTAACCGTTAAACTTTCATAATAATATGGTTTCTCATTGAGAATCCCCCCAGTGGCCCCGGTTACTCTAGCCTGTTTCTATTTGCCTAAAAAATGTGTATTGTTCCATCTTTTATCTAGTGGTGACCCCGCAATCTAGATAACTGCTTCAATTAAAAACGCCTTTAAAAATACAGTTTTAATCGAGACTATTCTCTCCTCTTCCCGTACTTTGCTCCGCCATTCCCGTTACCAAGCAACAATCTCAGAACCTCAATATAACATTCGTCAATTTCCGGTCTTCCCCTGGTGCCCTTCTCGGGTACCCCCTCCACTTTCCCAGTCCAACCTTCTAATAACACCAGAGCGATCTCCACATCCTCCAGCATGCTCTCTGCCCACCAATATTCTCCTTCCTCTAAAAATCCTTCTAAACCCATCTTCAGCCTCTCTAGTGCCGTCCTGTAACCTCCAACATCGCAGTCCACTCTGAATCCTGAACTTCTGGGCGAAAGCCTCTTATCCGGGCTGACAAAGCTGACAGGGCGACCACTGCCCAGGATGTTGGCAGATAAGTGTGCCTGGCGGTGGAGTGCGATTAGAAACTGCAAAGCCGCTGCGCGCGCTGCATCGGGTGGTGGAATTAGGCCTTTAGAAGGAACACAGAGTGGGTATATTGTATAGAGCTTGAGGGCGGGAGGAAGGATAGTCGGGGCGAAGGCGGAAAAGGTGGTCGCGGCAATCTGTGGGGGTGCCTTTTTGTATTTTCGGCGGGGAGACTTTATTGGTGTTGGCGGTGGGGTGAGCGGTAACGACATCCTTGGCTTTAAGGATAGTAGTTGGGAAAGTGAAGGTATGAAAGAGGTTGAAGTTGGAGACGGTTGTGGTGCAGAATTTCGAGAACCCTTGAGCGCTGTCGCCAGCAGGGGAAATTTCGAATCTCTCATTCGTAAAACAGTGTTAATGGTTTTTTTCTTTTTTTTGGCGCTGCGAGATTGTCCTGTACCGTATGGTGGGGTTCTTTGGTGATGCGAATGGGAGTGTGATGTGTGGGTATTGTTTGGATGTTGTGGCAACCAATAGGGTGGTTGAAACAGAGATGAATGAAGTTGCTGCCCTAATGACCAACCCATTGGATTGGTGGGATACCCAATATTGGTTGTTGGGAAATTGTATTCCGATTTGTACAGCTGCTCGAAATTAATTGTATTTTCTCGGGGTTGCTAAGCTCGAGTATGATACGGTCCTCGAGCAGGAAGAAAAAGAGGGAGAAAGGGCTGAGGGAAATACTAAAAGGGAGGCCAGCAAAAATGAATGTCGCCAGTGTCGGAGCTATGATACAAACTGTGTTGCAGTATTTCAACGGCTTCCCCTTCCCAGACAAGAAATGCTGGAGTATGATATCTACCCTGTAATTCTCAGACGGCTATGAACGGCTACTATCCCACACTACCAAAATCCTATGCTCCCGCCATTTTTTGCCCTATGCAATACTATTATACCTCTTCTCACAAACTATCCCTTGGGCGGTCTGGGACAGCAAAATTCGCAGCCAGGCACCTTCATCCCGTTGTGGAAGAATCCCAGTATTGTGATTTGTTGGAAATTGGTGGTTGCTCTGGTGCTGAGCCACTTGGAGAATTAAAAACCAGATATTCATCACCGGGAATAGCTAAAGCTAAGCCTTGACTGTTCTGGAGCGGATGTGCCTGGCTGCGGGTTTTGCTGTTTCAGACCGCCCGAGGGATAGGTACGAGCAGTATTTGAGTATATGGCTCGATATGCGGTGAAATGCCTCACCCGAGTGCCCGAAAACAGGGGCTCTGGGTTTGCATGCGAGCGCAGGTTTGCAGCCTTTCTCCCCGAGGTAAATTCATATAATATCTAGCCTCAGCTGAGCCTACTTCAAAATGCAATGGTCGCGGGGAGTTTTTGTGTACGAGCCCGGAGTCCTGCCTTTAAATAAGGTTATCAGATTGATAGCGATCTTAAATGGCTCGGCGCTCATAAAAGAGACTCTGGAATCTATGATACTCGTAGTATTAGAGTTAAAATCTTGAGATCTGGTTGGTCTGGAATAGGATTTGGCTTTGGTAGCACACTGCCCTTTCTAGAGATCTGAAACACTTTAGATGCAATGCATAGCCTACCAACCTCTTCTGGCGAGATCTGGATACCGGTAGATCTGTACTGTACTTGTATTATATCATACTCTTACGAGTTCTCAGTACCGGGTGTTGTGAATAAGTCCGTCCAAGCCTTTCTTCTTGTCTCCTGAGCCTTCTTCCACTCAGAGAAGAGTATTTTCTCCAGCCACCAGCACTACGCCACGAGTTCGACCGGCTTTTTCGTTCACCAAAAATTAGCCTCTACGGCTTGTTCAGCTGCATAATTCGCGCTACACACTTATTTTCGACCAGCTTAGCCAGACTTCGACTAACATCTTTGCACACCCTAGTACACAACCCAATCTGCTCTTGGCCATCACGATCTTACGATAGTTATCTTCAAAATTCTCGGCTGTGATATCATACCACATATTGCGGTCTAGTTACCTAGAGTTCCAGACATGTTTGCAGGCAAACCCTCCGGTAAGGACCTGTTTAGAGGGCAGAATGCCGGTATTGCAGAGATTCTTGGCGGATATGACGTAGGATTAGAGTTTCATCTCGACCTCCAAGAATCTCAATATTTGGCTTTGGTTGGATGTCCGTCCTCTCTAAGTTGCGATCAAATGTTCACCTCCAAAGGCAGAAACTCCGCCCCCCCACCTGAACCCCAGTCTTCTATTGCACGCAACACATACAGCTCTAAGCCCTTCGCAGTTACAAAATCTCTATTTGTGTGCAAACTAAGGTACGTTGCGGCGGGCCCCGGATTTTGGTATGTTTTGTCGTTTATCAACACTATGTGCGCTATCGTGGAAGCTAGAGTAATTGAGGATAACGCTAGGACGTCCGGAATTTCCCCCTTTAGGTTGGGTGCAGACACATACATACTTGTATAGTACCAATAGTATTCTCTCAGCCCTGGGAGGCGGGAAGGGAAGAAATGCAACAGACCTTACCAGGAGAGGCAGCTCCGACGTCCCAGTAAGCTTTTTAACATTTTTGCTGTAGTATCTCCTTTTGTAAACAAGGCGAAGGCGAATACCACTCCTCAATCCCTTCCTTTCCTCCGTCCTGCTCTACCCTCCCCCTCCACACACACACAACTGCCGCCAAACTTTCGGGGGGGGGAGCCATTATCCCCGGGGGCAGAGATGTGCAAGTTGCTCTCTTCAGGCACTTAGAAATTGACGTTCTAACACCCTCAGCTCCTTAGAAAACCCTCCAAGAAAACTGGCGGTGATCGTTAAAGATGCTAGCACTCCGTGCCCCTCACTCCCGAGATGCCCCTCAGCATCGTACCCCCGTTAGGGATGCAGGTCTTTTTCCCATATTATGCAATAGCTTCTGCTCTGGGAGTTTGGCTCTTGGCCCCGCAACCCCAAATTGGCCCCCTGAAGTCTCCGTAGGCTCACCTGGAGAAAAAAACAATTCAGTGCGCACTGCGCATGATGGCAGAGTTTTTACGGAGAGAGCCGTGGAAAGTACTGGCTTCCTTTGCAAAATTTGGTTTGTTGGATTCAGCGTTTTGATTAGCAAGGGTATTTATATGTCCCCCGCTGAGCCCTCTTCTTCTTGACATCTCACCATCTCAAACAATCACTCTGGATTAGTGACAACCAATAATCCTCTACTACGGCTCAACTCTTCATCCTCCTACCCCCCCCGGTCTATAATATCCCCTACCATACCACTCTATCTCCCCTGGAGTCGAAAGTCGAAAATCAAAGAATTAGTCTACCTCCCAGCTAGGTCCGAGACCCAACAACGGCACTACTACAACCCAATCCCGCGACCCCTAATACACAAGTGGGGCAAGCCCAATCAAGGAAGGTATCTGAGAAGTAAAACAGATCAATAACCAGCCAACCAGGCTCTGCCTGCGAACCCCTAGGACAAGCTACCCCACACGCCACTCGAAAGGTTTTCAGGAACGCCCCCCAACTTTGCGAGACCACGCGAGAGGTCCATTAGACGAGAAAGGCGCCGAAACGTCATTCACCACCATCTCCAAATCTTACTGGTTGTGAAACATCTCGGTATTCCCATAGCTCTCAGTCGCAAAGCAAGGATGTGTGTTATGACCTCCGCTAAGCCATCTGTGTGGGGACTCGGGTTCCATTCTAGCACGTCCCTTCTATCCCACCCCCCAGCCCTTTTACCGGCCTCCAGGAGGGAGGGGCGCGAGCTTTCTAGGTGCAGAATAGGTCCCGGCTGGACCCTCATTTCTGGAAACATTCGTGTCCGCGCCACTACTCCTCTATGCAGACAGTGCTGGTGTCCGACTCCAGAAAGAAGAAGATGCTAGGATATAATTGGAGCCAATAGGAACTACTGGGGAGATCATTGGGAAAATGATCTCTTGTATTTTCCTATCACTACTACCATGAGGGATGGTGGGGGAAGGGGGATTGTGGGAAGGGGCAGGTGTGGGGGGGACAAAATCTTCTAGTTTTATCAGGTGTTTTGTTGATGTGCCGGACACTGAAACTATCTACTTGATTGATTGATTGTTTTCGATGAACTTTAATGCAGGGATTGTGTTCATGTTTTCGTAATTGGGGGGCAGGAACTTTTTCAACTATCGAGTTTGTGGATGCGATGTTAAGAACTTACTATTGGAGAACAAAATTTAAGTGATAGGGCTCGAATCCCACTTTTTATACCAGAGATCTCATAAATTTAATCCAACTTGGAGGAGGATACGTTAATTCAAAGAACCCAGCCCGATGAACCAAATAGCGCTTCTCCATGTCTCCTGGGTGTTGAAAGTGCCATAGCAATGACCACATCACGAGATATCACCCGGCACATATCACTAATTTGATCCAACCCCTCTTTTAAGAGAGAACGCACAATTGCTCCAGAACGATAGAGCTACAGCAGAAAAGGTGACAGTGGCCAAAAATTCGGGCAATTCCTAAAATAATTGCGTTCTATGAACATCTGCGGTGGGTCATGCTCATAGCCTTTGCTTGCCCTGCTGAGCCTCTGCATGCAACTAGGGTTCTCCTGATCACTTGCATTTTACCAAGTGCCGAACACCCCCCAAAGCCCCCCACTTGTGCCTACCTGGGGCGTGTCAAAATACCACGTGGCAGTATTAACATACACTATTAACCCTTGGGCTGTCAGAAACACCAGAATTGGTTACCAGAACGCTAAAGCTATTTTGGTGAGATTTAAGTGGAGGGAATATTTAGGCTGACCACCATCGCTGGGTCACTTGAGCTCAAAAAAAGACCGAATACGTCTACTTCCTGACCAAGTAGAGCTTTCGGCTGCCTAATCCGGCCGGTAACGAATTCTAGTGTTTCAGACCGCCCAAGGGATACCAGTAGAAACGAGACCAGCTCCATAGGTCGTTTAATATAACTACTGCCTTAAAACTACCACTCTTGTCCACACTAATTTCTTAGCAAGCGATTCCTTACTACCACTTCCCATATCTTCTCCCATATTCTATCATACAATAAGCAACTCCTGGTCACTCTCCAAGACCCAAGATCCGCATCCCAAACCGCAGACATCCACCGAAGAAATGTATAAAATGTAGAGTTTAAACCCTTTTCGTTTCTTCCACACTCCCAACCAGGTACCAGTGTGCCACGATTAATCAATCACAGAAGCCCCAGCAATGTTTCCTCCTAACAGAAGCAGCCCCAATGCACCAACACAGAAAGGAAAGCGAACAGCCCCATCAAAGCCTTCGTGCATTTTCCGCTATCCCCCCCGTATCACAGATGCACAATAACCAAAGGAGCCCCCCCCAAGCTTCCCAGGCTTCCCTCAAAACCCTAGGATCGGTATGCCTTACTCCTCATCGAGAACGCTGAGCATGTCAGGCTACTCCCAAATGCCTGACGTTCGTAAAAACGACTGCTATTGCATATGGGCAAAATCTTGAGGCTCCGTAGAGGCTCTGTGCAGTACAGTACAGTGGGAACTCGAATAGAAGAAGAAAAAAAGTGCCAGGACGTCAGAATTTCCCTTCTCGGCTACGCGAGGGGAAGACACTGCAAACTCAGCCTCCTGTCGAGACAAAATCAAGAAATATACAGTACACCACGCCTTACTAGGAGAGGCAACTACAACGTCCTGGCACATTTTTTCTTCTATATGAGAGTTTTTACTGGTATGCATGAGCATCTGCGAGGGCGGATAGGATACTGCTTCGGGGAATTTATATGCATCCTTAACTTCAAACCCGTTACAGGCTTCAGATCTATTTCCCACTTTTATATGTAGAGATGCGCCCGCAGGCGTTTGGACGGGTTTGTTCCTTCTTTTGTGCCTGCTTATGGGGGAGATCTGGGGGAGGGGGTTTCAGCCTTACGATATACTGTACGGAAGGGGAAATAGGCTTTTGGATAGATAGGGTGGGTAGGGTAGGCGTAGTTACTAGGGTGGGGTTCGGTACGGTGATAAGTTTGTGGAAACAAGCCACTTTTGATAGTCAATCGAGGAGGTAGACTATGATAGGAGGTTTTCAGTAGGGGTCACTACATGAGTCCCGATTATCTAAGCGGCTCTGTACATACAAGAAGGTATACTAATATGTTCTAGAATACCCCCTCCGCCATCCCATGTGACATCACAATATAATAATTATAAGGTCAATGATCAGAACGACGTTTACTATCCCTCTTTCCTTCATACCCTCAACTACCCCCGGTCAACCCCTCTCCAATCCACCCCATCTCCACCGCCGAAACCCCGCGCGCAAATGCTTTGGTAGTGTACACAAACTCATGATAAACAATAGCCTCCACTCTCTTCTTCCTGCACAACACGCTAGAGGGATGAATTGCAACGACCTGGTTCCCGACAACGGTCCTGTAACTCCCGTCCGGGACCAACCTCGCAGTATTGTGGAGGAAGCCCTTCAGGAAGCATTTTAGGATTCGGGTGGCTAGGTCTGGGGTTACTGTCATTGCTGGGGTGGGGGGAGGGGAAGAGGAAGGTGCGAGACGGTTGGTGTATTGCTTTAGTTGTTTGCGGACGTCCTGGATGTTTGTTTCAGTCAGCTAGGACCCAGAGGAGGGGATATGAGGGGCGCACGAGGAGGTTCTGCATTGCGCGGTGAGAAACGAAGTGTTTCTCCGCCCAGGCCTTTTTCTGCGGTTGGGATTCGTATTCGCGGACCAGTGTTAGGAGCATTATGTGGTCTCCCTCCCGCCTGTCGAATTCCTTCCTTGCTTCTTCCATTTGTTCGTGCTTCTCGTCGCTGGTCGGGGTTAGTAGGATATTCTCTACCGATAGCGCGGCGACAATGTCAATAACTTCATGCAGACAATCCACCTCGGGCTCCGCCGCCGCTATAAGAACTCTTGCTAGAGCAGGCAACAATGGAATCTTGGCCATTTTATGCCCCAACTCATTGATCCTCCCCGAATTATCTAACGCGCCTAGAGTATAAAGATGCTCAAGACCCTTCCCCAACGCCTCCCTCCCCGGCGAATCCAAGTAATCAAACGCAAGCACATCCTCTTGCCCTCGGGCCTTGAGCGTGAGTATCGAAGACGCAACGTCGCACCTCAAAATCTCCGGTACCGTGGTATCCGCCAACGGCGTAAAGTCCCGTTCGGTATACAATCTATAGCACTTTCCCGGCGCTTCACGGCCGGCACGACCGGCTCGTTGGAGGGCAGAAGACTTGGATACAGGTGTTATAAGCAACGACTCAAGACCAATTCTTGGCCGGTACTGCTTCGTCTTGACTTTGCCGCAGTCGACCACGTGGCGGACGCCCGGGACTGTAACTGAGGTTTCGGCGATGTTGGTTGAGAGGACGACTTTTCGGGTGTTCTTTTCATGTGCAGGTTGGAAAACCCGTTGCTGAAGTCCAGGGGGGAGGGCAGAGTATAAAGGTAGGACGAGGATCTAAAGGTCATGTTAGGGAGAGTATTGCCTCATGATGGAGGCGGGGGTGTCTCACCTTGGGGAGGTTCTTGTCCATGCTCTGGGCGTAGTCTTCGATTTGCCTCTGAAGTGCTTCGATTTCTTCTTGGCCCGTTAGGAACACTAGTATGTCCCCTGGAAGAGGTTCCCCGTAATGCAACTGAAAGACTGTCTTCAAGGCCGCATAAACGTAGTCTTCAACAGGCTCCGGAGAATGATATATCTCTACCGGGAACTGCCGTCCAGGGACTTTAAAAGCAGCGACAGTCCCATCGTACCGCTCATCCTCAGTATCAAAGTCTTCAGAAGAACTTTCATCATTACCACCACTCCCTTCCACTGAACCCTTACGTTCACTATTTACAAGCGGTGGAGAAGAGTCCTTCTTATTACTTTTCCAATCGTATGGGTTCCCGTTTATCATTGAAGTGCCCCCATACTTTTTTCCCTTCTTTCTGCCCCCGCCTTTCCCAATCCCATTCGGTAACTTTTCACCATCTATCCCGCCGCCCCCATTCCCGTTGGCCTCCGCAACTTCCTTCTTCCCCCTCCTTCTCTCCTCCTTCGCCTTAATGAATGCCAATGCCGCGTCTCTCTCCCTCTCAAAGAACAAGGCCATCTTCTCAATTTCCAACGTAGCACTCATAATAATAATCTTCAAATCCTTCCGCTTCCCATATACCAAGCCTCTCAAGAACCCCATAACCAGGTCTGTGCCCACAGTCCTTTCATGCGCTTCGTCGACGACGACAGCAGAATACCTCTTCAGTAACGGATCGTGCAACATCTCCTGCAATAACATCCCGTCCGTAAGAAATTTAATTTGTGTTTTTTCCGAACTCTTATTATCGAAGCGAACGCTATACCCGACTTCATCTCCGAGATGGCAGCCCATCTCCTGCGCCACTCGCCTAGCAAGGTTTGTCGCGGCGACGCGGCGTGGTTGTGTAATTGCTATGCATCCACCCACCATAACTTCTTTATCCTTTTCATCCCCATCCTCATCCCCTTTCCCAGAAGCGATGGAAACCCTCCGCCGAGCCATCCACCTCTCTTTAACGAGGAATTGCCCAATCTGGGTACTCTTTCCGCTGCCAGTCTCCCCAAGCATGACGAGTATGCTCTTCTCCCGCAGCGCAGCTCGAATAGCATCCTGGTGCTCCCAGATCGGTAACTTGGCTCTCAGTGGCTTAAGCCTAACAGCTTGTGCCTTCAATTGCCCTTGATGAATCTGTATCACAGGCCCCGGAACACCTCCGTCCAGCAGTGGAAACCTACCATCGCTGGTCTCAATCTTCCGTTTCTTTTTGACGTTTGCTTGCTCTTCGTGATGGCCGGTCCTGGCCCCTTTTTCCTCTCCAATTTGCGACATTGTGGGGGGAGATTGATGCCGTTGGGTTTCTCGTTGTCGTTTCTTCTTCAGAAAGTCAATTTCTCTATCTGGCGCATGCGGTGAGAGGCCTTCGGCGGCTCGCTGGGCCGCGCGCAGTCGGTTTTTCTCGTCCCATTCGGCCTTTTTGCGCTCTCGCTTTTCTTGTCGTTTGCTTTTTTGCGGTGGGGGCGGTGGGCTAAAAATGTTTGTTGGGATGGGTTTTGTGTTTGTTAGGCCATCATCGAAGGGAAAGTCTGGCATCTTGCGCCGGAGGGTGGGAGCGGATATGTTGCGAGTTTGGAGATTTGATGCGCTGGTGGGGGGTGTGTGGTTGACGAAGGCATACCTGTAACTTAATTCTTTTCTGAAGCGGCTCTGTGGGTGTGGCTATCGCAAGTGCCACGTGTGGCGCACTCCATCAACCAGCGATTGAGCCAAGAAACGAGTGAGATACCAAATCATGGAAATTTAACATTTACAGTAATGATTACCCAAAATCTAGTCACTAATATTTTCCAAACCCAACACTCCAGGATCCGATCTGCTAACCCTCGATAATACCGGTAACGTCAGTCGATTCACGACAAAATCTCCGAATTTATCAATTAAAACTAAAGTAGGTAGGAAAAGTCAACAGCCCCCCTGAATCCAGCTAGCTAAATCTTAATCGAGAGAGAGATGAAAGGGTAATTCTATATTAATCCCCAGAGCTAGAAAATCGGATGATGCAGGGCCACAGTGGTAAAAACACATATCAGTATCAATAAGCATAAAGTGTGCCTGTTGCACTTTTCGTGCGCAGTTGGAGGAATAACAGCTTACAATACCATCCAACTGTTGTCGTAACAGCACTAAATGAGACCCAAATGATTTGAAAATAACTTCAAAAAGGGATTTATAAATATGTTTTAAGAAGCTGGTAATCCCAGCCATCTGTCTATTCAACAAAAGAAAAAGTGGAAGATCTGAAATATTGGCCCCGACAGCCTATAACTTAGATGCCTCGATTTTCATGAAAAATATTTTCAAAACCACCAGATGGCGCTCTACAGGCTACTGACTCCTATACGCACTAAATCAAATGTGCCGTGCTGGTGGACGGGAACACTTTGTGCTTATTGACACCTATGTAGAACTCCGGTCTTACGCTGGGAATAAAGGTGCTATCCATCACAACATCAACAAAGGTCTCCTGGATGCGGAAGGACACTGGGGTTATTTGCACCCTAGACTGATAATTGAGCCCGCAGTCGTAGATCCAATGCGCAGCTTCCCCCTCTCCCCTTCCGCCCTCCAGCTAGTAAGATGCCATTGTCGAGGGGAACTCGATATTGACCATTATAGTGGAATAGCTAGATCGCGCGCAAAGCTCTCTATGATAACATAATACAATGGCTATGAGACAATAAACGACCTCTCCAGCCACCGCACTAACATTTTATCGCACAATCATACTTTAAATATGAGCCCGGCCAAATTTTACTCGATAATTCATAAGGAATCACTCGAGCACTTAAGAATCTTGGCGCGCACTATGCTCACTCAACTCCACAGCCCATAACTTAATGTGAGACTCGAGATAATATCAGACGATACTTAGTCCAAAAGCCAAACTGTTGCAGCCAATCTCCGGAATCCCGCCCCTCATGGCAACACTCTCTAACTCCGCTTAAACCGTTTTCCCTCAAGCACGTATCATACAATCTCACTTAAGCAACTATTCTAGGAGTTTGAAAAGTTGCAGTCCGGTTTTCTGATAACGCGATCAGATGCGGAGGTGCCAAGTTAGTATAGTACTGCGTGTGGTTTGCCCCCGTACCTGTCTGGCGGCTGTCAATATGTCTTTCACTAGGCATTCTCATATCTCGCTTTGAAAATATGTCTACAAGACAATAAATAGGGAAAGCTGGGTAGAGTGAAAATAGCTAAAACGCCTATAGCTTTCAGAACCCAAAGCTACTTTTCCAAGACGGGGGAAACAAAAGAAAAGTTTTACCCTTTCCCTCTTTTCTGCTGCCCCGCCGATTGCCAATCTTAAGGTCTAGAGTTGGATTCTCCCACCTGGTATTATTATACATAATAATTATGATATTATTATATAGCAGGATTGACAAGCCCCATAGCCCTATCGATCAAGGCTAGGTTCACCAATCTCCCAGTCCTCATAGGGCAGGATTTTTCAACTCTCCTACCCTACGTGACGGATTGTCAGTGTGAATTGGACTCCTGGGCTCCTATCATACTAATTGCGACAGGGGTTAATTGGTTCTTTGCATGTTAACCGCTGCGCCAGCCAGGTATTTCACGGAATATCAACTTCGGAACAAATAATTATCATGCTGGAGGCTAGATTTCGGGACCTTAATGGGAGGGGTAGTGTATCTCTTCCTAAGTTATTGGTGGGTTTCAATGGAGGTCTTTTTTTCTCCTTGGATGTCTTTGGTGGGAGAATTTGTAATTCTAAATAGAAGTAGCACTCTGTGCACTCGGTGTTGCCATATGAAACCACAAAGCCCGGGTGACACTAGGCATTACTTACTGTACAAACACAGCAAATAGGTATTTACAGTTTACGATTACCGTACGGAAGCAAACGCCCCAACTCCCTCAGCGCACATACTGACAAAAGAACTACTGATCGTCCTCATCTTCCAACCCGGCAGTCAATCCACCCGCAAGTCCCTGCATCCTCCTACCAACTAGATCCACCTCGCTGCCAAGACTCGCATTGCTCCCCATCCTCCGACCCCGCCGTCCTGAGGGTACCCCTCGACTTCTACTGCTCTTAGCATTTCCATTAACAATAGACATCTCCAGCGGTCTATCCTCGTCATTACTTGTCAGGCTCTCGCCTGTAAAACTTCTCTCGTGGTTCCTCCATCCACTACCACCACCAGCGGAGGGTGGCTCGTCGTCGCCGGAGTCGTCGTACGGCCGGTCGGCGAGTATCTCGTTGAGCCAGCGTGCACATTTATTAATCTCCCTTCGAGCCTCGGGGTACAGGGCTGACATTTGGAGGAAGCCGTGACTGATACTTGGGATTAGGCTGACTTCTACACCTTCGCTCGGACGTGATCTGCCTGGCTCGAGCCCTAGGTCCCGGCGGTGCCTCCAGACGGCCTTCTTCGCTTGTCTGATACGGCCGGCGAAGATTACGGTGTCATCGACGAGGGGGTCTCGTTCACCAGTTAGGAAGTAGGTTTTTGGGAACCTTGCTAGGAGGTCTTCTGGAGCGACGATGGGGGAGAGGAAGAAGTCCGTGGCGAAATCTGGTCGGTTGTGAGGTCCAATGTATAGGATCACCATTGCTCGCATCATCTCTGGCGTGAGAAGACGGTCATTAAAGTATGAGAGACGAGAAGTCACGGCGAGTCTAGTAGACAGCGGCCGCTTATTGTTTGTGGCTGCAGACGCAGTTTTACTCACCACACCACCCTTGAAGGATCCGTTCACGGCCACTGGCTCGCTGTCACTCCCCTCATCGTCGTCTTCATCGCTTTTATGCGGACGGACGATACCGGAGGCGTGCTCAAAGTCCTCGCTCTTACGCTTAACAACGTTGCGGTTTGTTTTTCGCATATCCCTCTGGCGAATTAGTTTCATCTGGTCGTCATTCATCCAAGAGCCGATATTCAAATCCAACGATGGATAGACCAGGACCAAGCCATCCGGTAACGGCAGTCCCCTCCATCCTTCCTCCATCAGATGCCCTGTGGAGCTCGTGCTAGTGGAATTCAAAATCATAAGCGTCACACCAGCAGCGTAATTTCCCCCGGCCGAGTCTCCACTGAGAGCAATCCTCGGAAGTGTCTCTCCCGACAATCCCACACATTTCCCCCTAGTGTGTGCAATGCTATGATAAACATCGTAGCATTCGTTGAGCGCATACGGATATGGGAACTCTGGGGCGCGCTTATAATCCACAGCAACAATAGGGATACCTGGGCATTTCCGCGCCCAGGCGAGAAGCATGTCATCGTAATGTCGAGGCGACATGGCAACGAACCCACCCCCGGGAAAATTGAGGATCATCTTAGTGCAATGTTTAAGCTCTTCTCGAGTCCCTTCGAAATACAACCACGCATCGACTGGAGTGGTATAAATTGATTCCTTCGGTCGAGAAATCCGAATGTGTCGAGGGCCGAATCGATTCGAAGCCGGGCTCATCAATGTGGTGAGTGCCCTCAGATACGGAGTCTGGGATTTGTTCCAGGAAACGCGTAAATGATCGACCGTGATAGTTGCGCGGACTCTCCGAACCTATATGCGCCAACCATTAACCCTGACCCCTACCAAACTTCCGAGGGAAAACATCATACCTTCTCATCCGCCCTTTCAGCCGCCACCAAATAGTACAAACTGAACACCACGCTGCAAAGATCCCTCAACCAGCCAGTCTTTATCCGCATAGCAGTCCAAAACCCTGCATCCAAAGCCGTCATAATCCATGTTGCACGGAAGTAACTCCGAGAGTACAAATTCGCAAGTGGCTCCGGACTCTCGAGATTGAAGATCTTGGCGAAATTTCGTGCGAGATAGAGATACAGTAGCGTCAAGGTCACGGTCTGAAACGATGTGAGGCGTTTGGTGAAGAAGCGGGAGATCTTGCGAATGAGGAGTACTGGTGGACCGTGCGGGTTGCCCTGGAGAAGGTACATGCTCCAGAAGAGGATCACAGAGATAACTTGTACCTTGCGAAAGCGCCGCGAAGGACGGCCGAGGACGTGGTCTACGCACGTCAGTGTCTGTTATTTTGTGAAGAGTTTTGACCTTTTGTAAAAGCTAAAATAGAAAGCGAGCGGTACCGATCATAGTTAAACACAGGTATCTATAAATCAAGAAGTACCGGACACGAACTAAAGTGAATATACACCCCCGTACCAATAATTATGCGAAAACTGTGTGAAAGGGCAAAAGAGAGGAAGGGTTGGAAGGAGTGAGAAAGAGTGGATGAAAAGGAATATGGCAGTGCAAGTTGTCAGAGATGGGACCGTGAGATGTATGTGCACGCATGAAGCCTACGATATCCGATCCGGCAAGGGTCTAGCCCAAGATTTAGCCTCCGGATAGTCTGCACTGTACCGGCGCTCCAGGGAATTAGATGGATGGAGTATGGCAGACTACAAGTAGAGCGTTTCCTGTCTCAAATACCATACCAGTGGAGAGGAGGCGGGGAAGGGGATCACATCGACTAACGCTTTTCCCTTTTGACCGACGCGTTGGAAGGACATGGTCCTGGCTTCGGAAATACTAGGTGTGGGGGGGGGGAGACCCAGACTTCCATACCTTCCTTATTTCTCACCAGCTCCAATCCCCGGAAATACAGTGATTAGATAAAGAACAGATATAATAATGGGGTAGACTATCTCCAGAGGGGAAGGGTAAAATTCTCCATAGTTCAGATATTGCGGGGTAAGTATGGGGGTTGAAGTGGGACGTTTTTTTATCGTGAAAGAAATATAAAAAAATGACAAAATCGATCCTCGTGCGGGAAAAACGTCAAAACTCCACTGTGGCATGTGATTCCGTTGCCTTTTCTGCCCGCTGTCGTCATGAACAAGCAACACTTTCCCTGCGTCTTCGGACCATCCTCACATCACATGTCAATAAATACCGTAGTAAGCCCCGTTACGCCAAGACCATCCCTTTATCCAACCAACCAACATTGAAAGTGCGAGTACGAGTAGAAAGCTGAAGTACGAGTAGAGGGATCTGCTTCTGACTGCCTCTCGTGGGCTCCTCCCTCATAAAATAGCCTGCCTGACATGAGAATCTGCCGGTGCTGCAAAATCAACCTTCAGACACATACACACACCCCTCATTTATTGTCAGCTTCTGTACCTACGAGTACAATACCCACTTGACGCTCATTCCCCTTCCCCGACGGTGCGGGGCTAACTCAAGCCGATCGTTTACAATCGGGATTACTGATTAGCATCCGAGTGATAATATATGAACCTTTCCACAGCATGGTGGGGAGCAAGTCACACGTGAGAATTTAGATTGCGGCGCTGCCGAACAAATTATAATGGGTTTCCTATTTTTTTTTTAAGCTATCATACATGCATACAATAACTTAGAACAAAACTTTTAGTGCTTCCACAACCTCACAGCCTATATTATATTAGCGAGTAAAAAAACTGGGCATGTTGGAGAGGGTTCAAATACCTTGTCTTTTCCACCACTGGCAACCTTTTTTCCATCGGGACTCCAATCAACAGCGAATACTTCATCTTGATGGCCAGGTAGATCCGTGTGCAGTTTACCTGTCTTGACGTCCCAAATTTTCAGCGTCGTATCCTTTGAAGATGACACCAAGAGTCGGGAATCTGCGGAGAACGAGCTTTGATCGAGTTAGTGCTAACGTTCAGGATTGATATCAATTTAGGCGATAACTCACCACTGGTACACAGGCGCTACATGGCCACGGAGGGTATTGATAAACCTTGGGGGACCCTAGTTAGCGCAAAACTTGTATGTTGCATTGGGAAGAAAGAACTAACTTTCCATCACGGCCATCCCACAGTTTGACATGATTGTCAAACGATGCCGAGGCAATGAGTCTGCCATCTGGCGAGAACGACACATGATTCACAAGTTTCTGATGTCCTAATAATCTAGCGATGGGCTTCGTCCCCTTCTTTGGCTCCCAGAGATACATGGTAAAATCGTCACTTGCTGTCACCAGACGCTCCACAATCTCTCCTCCGAGTGTAGCTGCTTTCTCAAACCTCTCCCTGGCCTTGCCCACCTTTCCCTCCTCCGTGGTCGGTGCTTTTCCAGTGTGCTCATGATACGCAGTCCTCAGGACAAAATCCGTCGATAATGCCAGATGATTGACCCAATGAGCATGGGCATTCAAACTATGTAGCAATTTTCCGTCTTTGGCGTCCCAGACTTTGATTGTCTTATCCTGAGATGCGGAATAGATGTACCCGATACCACCCCACTTGACACATGTAACAGCGGCAGAATGGGCACTCATAGTTAACTCCACTCTTCTCAGCGTAGCATTCCATATCCTGATTGTCTGATCTTTTGATGAAGAGACGAATCTGTAAACATCGGGTTTCTGTAAATGATATGGTTCCCAGGAGAGGCCTGTGATCCATTTTGTATGACCCCTCATAGCATCCCCAAGTGCCTTTCCGGTCTTAGCATCCCATAGGCGGGTGGTATTATCCATGCTGCCTGTAGCAATATATTTTGCATCAGGGCTCCAGCTAACACATAACACCCAGCTCTTGTGTCCCTTCAAAGTGTGCATGGGTGTTTCGGTGTCGCAGTCCCATATCCTCGCGGTGCCATCCCCGCTGCCTGTAGCCATTCTCGATGAAGAAGCAGGTGAGAATTGGGCTGTTAAGATTGCGTCCCCGTGACCGGAGATTGCGGAGGAACATCTAGAGACGGCTCGGACTCGGAATACTGCTTGGGGGGTGTATACGAGGGTGAGTACGTCCTCGGTGGTTTTATGTCCGGGCTTTAAGACAGAAGTCCATAAATCATTGGTGATATCAATTACGGCAGAATCGGGGTTTGCGCTATTAGTGAGAAGAGAAAAGGTATATGGTACTCGGTCGTCCTCCTGCACTATATTAGAGAGGGTTTCTGGGCATATATAGGGAGGGACTATACTGTTCGAAGAAGCTTATTCACTAGCAGGTCCAATTGTTGCGCCGTCGAGTTCCCGGGAATATGTAGCTCTCCCCCGAGCTGGTCTCCCGTATCGGAGGCTCGTAGGTGAACAACAACATTTGGAACCGATTCGGGGATAAGTTCAATGTCCTGTTGCTCTCGTGTTCGCTTTGTATCTGAAAACTTCTGTCGCTTACTCTTTGGTGGGGGTACGGTAGCCATCCTAGGAGAATATCGAAAATAATATTGGAAAATTAAATGTTAAAGGTGGTGGGGTGGTTGGCCACCTGAGAAGAGAACAAAGAAGGGAAAATTGGAAAAAAGTGGGATCACGTGCCGCAGAGCCTCAAACACTGGGAATATCAACCCCCTGTTCTTCCCCGAACTTTGTGGTAAACAATAGGTCGAAGTCTGAGCTCTAATCTAGTGACTTGTGTTATGACCTATCGTTTTCTACAAGTACGTCTTACGGGAATAACGAATTCCATTGTCGCCTGTACGCCGCTGGTTGACGCTGAACTGTTTAAACTTTCGGAGCTTGACATCACAGTAATCTAATACGAACCTACACATGGACGTCCTATCCTCGACCTCCAAGGTCACAGTAACGTACACTCCCGATATCGAGGTCATTATACCTGAAGCCGTCATCTAACCTAATTGCACAGCTACTGGGACCCCTCCGGGCTCTTTCCGCTGATCCAATCCGATCTTCGCTCCCGCCTACCCCTCCGCAATCTCCACTGGAAAGCTCCAGCGCGACCTCTGCGTTCCATAAATTCCCTCCATGTTGGGCTAACACCTTACCTCTCGCCTGCCAACCAAGATTCTGGATTTGCTGGGGTGGGTCTTACTAGGGTTAAGAGCACCGATTCCCAGCTGTCGGTCGAGGCCGGCCGTGGAGCCAAGAGCACCGGACATCAGAAAGAACGGAGGCATCAGATACCAGGACTACGGAATACCCCATATCTGAAAGTTTTCCTGCTACGGTGTGACGATAACGATAGCTACAAGAATGTGGCCAGGAAGGCGCTACGGGAATGGGTGACAGAGTATACGACTAGCACATCGAACGAGAACAAGCAGCATGATGCTTTCGAATGGCTAATTATCCATGTGGTTCTTCCTGGGACTCCAGCAGCACAACAGCCGAGGTCATCCTCATCTGCATCCAATGCTTCTGGGAGTTCGCGGTGGATCAAAGGGAACACGACTTTACTTGACAAGATTCGCAGTGATTTCAATTCCGGGAATAACAAGAAGGATAGGGTTGTTCAGATCCGCATTGGCCCTAGCCATCCGGCATTGGCTACTTTGAGTCCTCCAGTCCTAGTTGGGAATCAAATTGTGCCTGTTACGGAAAGCCCTACAGAGAGTGAGATGGCGTGGCTGGATCTCATCGCAAAATTCAAGACCCAGATATTGGCTAGTTTTGATGCAAGAGTTAGCCAGTATGAGGAGGATATTAAGGAGAAAGATAGCCAACGGAGACTGCCGGGGTGGAACTTTTGCACATTTTTCGTCCTCAAGGAAGGCCTTGCAAGAGCATTTGAATCCGTCGGATTGGTTGAAGATGCTTTAGTTCTCTATGATGAGTTAGGTTTTGGACTGGATGCTGTTGTTCGGGGTCAACGAGATAAAGAGAAAATCGAGGGAGATCCTGAAGGCGTGGTTGGGGGAAACTTTATTGGTTGGACAAGAGAGAGCATTAAGTGGATTGAGCAAGCAAGGAGGCGGCGAAAAGCTCGATTGGAAGGGAGGAAGGGCGAGGAGCAGGAGGATGTAGATGACGAGACACCCGTGGGCTCCGAAAAGAAGCCTTATCGAGAGCTGATTCTATCGAACGAAATATCCTTATTTGACTTTAAGACTTATCTATTTGCACGACAATCCACACTCTTACTTCGCCTAGGGAAGGGCAATGTGATGGATGGTGTGGAGATACCAGTGCCTGCTGGTGCGAGCGGATATTCGTTGCACGAGGCTGCAGCAGCGGCAGCAGGAAGGTCCGAAGAGGATCTCACTAGATTGTCTGAAGTCCTTAAGCGTGGTGTGGAATTCGTCACTAGTGTAGGTCGTATCCTAAGGGCGGACCTCTGGACTTCTTACCATTCTTCAACTGAAGGTGAAGAAGACAAAGAGCAGGAGCAAAAGGATGTCATCTGGATCATTGATAACATCGTATCTTCTTGGGTCTTTGCTGTCTGTCAGCAATTGCTCAAGCAAACTGCATCTGCATCGCTCCCTGAGGGGCCCAACGCCTCTACCCCTGTTGCAAGTGCGCATTCAGGTTCATTTCCAAAGAGAAGCAGTAGCCTTCCACCAACTCCGAGCCCAGAAACTACTAACTTTACGCAAGCCATTCAGACATCTGTCACGGGACTGGAGGACTTTGCTGCAGTAAGGGCAGACTTAATGCTCCTTGCCAGGGGGATTGTTGAGACCTTCGGAAAGCGGCAAGGGTGGGTAGGAAAGATGGGGTGGTTTTATCTTCCTGAAGAACACGTTAAGGACGCGGGAATGGTGGAAGTTAAATTGGCGAGTGAAGACGATAAGGAGGTTGAAAAGAAGGAGGAGGTTTGGGGTGTTGAAGGAATTCGAAATGCAACCTTGAGAAGAGTTGTTGAGAAAGAGGAAGAAGAGGAATTTTATACGATTTTCGAAGAATTAAGTGAGAAAGCTATGAAGAACTACAGTATTGCCAAGAGAACCAAAAGTTGCGAGCGGGTTGAGGCTGACCTGGCTGCACTGAGCTTGTGAGAGTTCCTGTCACAGACCGTGAATACGAGCGAGGGCTAACGTATTGATGTGATCAAAGCCATCTAAAAGATTACGCCTCCTCTGTCAAGCACCTTGAGAAAATGACGAAGTTCTACGCCGACCAAGGATGGGGCTTGATCGAGACGACGCTATTGGGAATGTACGCCAAGTGCTTGAAGGAGATGAACAGATCAGAGGATTATATCAAAGTACTTTTAAAGTTGCTCGCGAAAAGCTCCGCAGCAGAAAGGGTCCGCCTGCGCCGAAGGGGTGTAACGGCGCTTGACGACGGTGACGGGAAAACTGCGTCGGTTGACATCTCGCTCGATGCTCAACATCTTGAAGAAGAAGTGGGTGTAGATGGCTGTGTTAAAAGGATCGTCGCTCTGTCCCTGGAGATTGAAGAGGAGATCACAACGCCAATGTCTCATTTCTGGGACAACATCGCTGTCGACCCGTATCCTAGACATCTAGATGATAGGGATGGTTTCGAAGTTCTGGTCAAGATGCGTTACCTCCTCGAGGAAAAAATGGAGGTCCAAGAGCTCAGAGTCAGGATGGTCAATACCATAGGGCAAGTAAAAGAAGTGTGGATGGACGCTCTAGAACCAGTCACCATGAAGAGGGGTGTTGTCAAGGTTTTCGCAAGGAGCAGCATCACAATCCCTGGAAGCTATATCGTGGACAAAATAATCTTGATAGCCAACAAGCTCCACTTTGTTCACGAACCCATAGCGAAATCCACCCCGGATACGGCCCTCGGGTTGGGATCTACACCAGTTGCCGCAGTGCCTATAGTCAAGAAGACAAAACTACTGTTCTATCCAGCACCTAGGAGTTTAGTGGCTAAGCTCGAGGTACCAAAGCAGATACATCTAGAACATATGAAAGCAATCGAGCTTGTGCTGGATCCTGGAAAGAACAATGTAACCAAAGCTGAACTTCGGCTTAGGTCAGCAACTGCTGGGTTAAGGCTTATGATGGCAAGTGTGAAGTTTCTCGAAGGGTCGGATGCTGCTTCCATGGGAGATAAGCCTGGGGTAGTTAACCTCAAGGGTTTAAGCCCGGAGAAGAAAGTACGATTCAGATTACCGTATACTAGCGAAAACGAGTTAACAGAATTAGCTCTTAAAGTGGAAGTTGACTATGATACTGATAACGGTCACTTCTTTTACGCTGATGGGTTGACTGTTCCTGTGGTCTTACCCCTGGCTGTCAATGTCCAGGATGTATTCAGGCCGAATGCTTTGTTTTCCAGATTTCAGGTATCAACAGCTATTCCCGATGTCCCTTTGCGGATTTTGAAGGCGAGTTTGGAGGGTTCAAGGACTTTTGGGGCTTGTAGTGGTGTGGGAACTGAGGGATCTATGGTATTATCCCTACCGAGGATATTTTGAGCATTATACTAAACGTTTGGTTGGTAGGTGGTTTTCCCGAAGCAGCCGGCTTCATTTGTGTACAAAATCACCAGGAAAACTGGAGATGACGTACCCAAAGACAAAGAACCACAGCCTCTAGCATTGGCAATTGAGTATAGAAGTCTTGATGAAGGTATTTTCTATCAACCAGAACCACGTAATCTGCTTGGACTTTGCTAAAATCCAACAGAGGTTCAAGACTCAGTTGTGGCGGCCTTTAGTTCTCAACTTGAGGAGGCTGGATTAGGGCTTTACTTTTGTTGGCTAGTGCCTATACTGATTATTAGACTGCGCCATAGAACGGCTCACGACTTGGAAGCTGCAGGGCTACTAAATGAGGTAAGATTAGGCAAATATGACAATTATAATTGGGATGAGGCTCTAGAGTCAATCAACCCCGCCAACGGTGCACGAGAAAAGGTCGAAACCTGGCTTAAAGAGTTCTACGAGGTGCCCCCACAAACCATCGTTCCTTAAAGACGCTTATCAGTCTAACCTCTACAGAAAAACCCCATAATAAAACTCGGTCCCAAAACCCCTCCCGCAAACTCCGTCCTAACCACTCGCTCGATAATAATCCCTGTTGATGTCCCCCAACTACAGGTGATTCACACAGTAGACATCCACATCCTTTGCGATACCAACTCCACCACCCTCTCTTCTCCATACGCGCCACCAATGGTAACCGTCGGGCAAGCCATTCCCGCAGAACTAATAATCCGCCACTCCCGCAGCTGGAACTCCCTTGACGCCAAAAATGGCGAAGTTGAGATTGGCGATGACGACGAGCTAGAATTCTTTTACGAGATCCAGCATTCCCTCGAAGTATGGCTAGTGTCAGGCAGGAAGAGAGCACATTTCTCGGCGAAGGAAGGGCAGGTTCATAAGTTTCCGGTTTTGCTGGTCCCGTTAAAGGCGGGAAATTTGTTACTGCCGAATGTGGAGGTTAAGCAAATTATCCCGATAGAGCAAGGTGGAGAGGGCGTTAGCTGCGAGACGGATTATAGAAGTAATGGGGAGAGTGTGCTGGTCTTGCCGGATGTCAGGAGCACCACTGTTAGGATTGATTCGCCGTTTGGAGAGGACGGGTTCGGGGGTCCGGCCCCTGTCCGGTGATGAGGGGGAAGGAGGCTCGTTACTGTGTTGAATAGATTTGATATTATTATAATACCTCCGAATTGGAAACTTCTTTTTATTGGATTTTTTTGTCAGCTGTTGGTCGTATGTTGCCTGCGGGAGGTCGATTAAATATTGGAACGGTTTTGAGGCAATCACGTAATTGCGAGATTTGCTCTCATGCTTAAGTCTGTTGTAAAATTCTCCTTAATACTACGATTACGAGTGATTACTGTGAGTACGGAGATCACAACAAATCCCGAGACCACCCATCGATCATCCATTCCACTTTACCTCCTATTCATCCATGAATATTAGGATGGAAGGTAAACAGTCATACATAGCTAACTGGCCGCAGGGAGAGAGAGGAACAAGCGTTCCATTGTCCATTGGGAAGTTGCGCATGGCATCATGGTTCACCGCGCGCTGGGTTTCTACTCTGGGCCTGCCACACGGCCCTCGGGAAATTACTAGTTCTGGGGAAATCAAAGTACCCCCGATCAAGCCACTATTCTCATGCTGCATGTCAATACTATCTATGATATCTAACGAATTTATTACTACGTTGGAGGGCGGAAACGTTTTGGAGGCTCAGAAATAATACTTGTAGGGCTGTGAGAGGGTATCGGGTTTGAGTGATGCTGCGGTGGTAGATTTCGGACCTGGACGCTTTACCGTATGATTCAGAGCGGTGATTTGGCCCGGGGATATTGCGCTTTTTCAGTAAGCCTCTTCCTTCCTGGTGCTGGCTCTGTGCTTGATCTTGTTCATGTGGCTAAAGGGGGATATGCTCATGGGGTACCTGACCCCATTAATAGCCATAAATTTTAATTGTCCATTCACTGTTGATGTTTTTGTAGGCTCGGTAGGTGTTAAGGCGGCTGGGTTAGGGGATATGTAAATAGCCAATGGCTCCAATTTCTTTTTAACTCTGCTGCACTGTACTGTACAACGCTGTCGAATAGAATTTCTAGCAGCGTCATCATAGATTATATTCGTACGATAGTAGCCTACATGAGAACCGAAAGTAGACATTTCTGGAGACTCACGGCTAGACGCTACCTGGACAGGAGATTTTGAGAGACTGTGGGAATCACGAAGACAACTATTTCGTTCCCCAATGGGGTTCTTTGTGCCATGGTGCGGTAAGGTCCAAAAGTGGCTTGGGATATTGCGTGGGGGTTCTACTCAAAAAGGATGACAGCTATTATACCTTTGTTCTGGGTTATCGGTGGGATCTCAATTCCATAACCCCTCTATTCGATATCCTTTGTTAAGAACTGTTCTCTACATGTCTTCAAGTTTGGTTTGACCTAAAATAGTACCCCCGAGCTCATTAGAAGCTAGGAGATAGTTGGTAAAGAATGCTCGATTTTTGCGTAAAAGCGACCATCTGCTCGAGCACTGTGTCCTCGCACTTTTTTTTTACTATTTCTAGAGAAAGTACCAGGCCTATTATGTGCGGAGTGAAAGCAACCTTTGGGGGAATTAGGGGGGGGGGGCGTTAGAACCATCTATAATACCTCTACTATCATGTATAGCCCATCACTATCGCCAGGGTTAGATTGTTTTTTCCTCGGTGAGAAAATAAAGGTTGAAACAAAAAACATCGATAGAATTTGAACCTGTGCTCATGAACGAAACAGATTTCTTGTCTGTTGCCTTAACCACTCGGCCATCATATCGTATATATAGTACTTTGGTGGCTAATTGAAAACCGGAAGCAGGGATATCCCGACCCAGATGACCTGACACCAAGAACCTGCAAAACGCGAAAAGTAGCCAGAGGAACCAGGTCTTGATAATTTAGTATGGCGAAAAGGCGAAGGCAGAACCTATGATAGTAGGAAATAATGTTTCTTTCTCAAGAAGTCTGGCCCTTGAGTACTGTATGACCACGAGAGTACATTGCCCCGGAGAGCAAGAGTGGGCTGTCTGGGGGGTTGGAGTACCGGTAGCGTATTTACTCTTGCGATTCACTATCTCCGTTAGGTCGCTACAAAATATGCTACACTAACTCGCCGATCTGGCACTCGTCGCTAATCTTCAGAGACAAAGTTCTTAAGAAGGATTAGTGCCCATTTGGCTGTGTCGGACTAAGTCTAAGATCTATCGAGAACCACCTAGGTTGTCTAGAGCCTACTAGCAATGAAGCCTGACCTAGATAGACCTAATAGTTATTGTTAATTCTAGACGACTAGTCACTTGAGTTCTTTGTTGAAGGTTGGTTGGCTCTTCTCCCTATGATATCAATGTTAGGTTTTGGGGTTGGTGTGTTTTCTTTTTTAGATACTTGTTTGGGAGGGGTCAGTGGTTAATTTGGTGCCCCAAGTTCTACCGTTCACTCATGTATTGTCACTCGGGATGCTGTGGCATTGGTATTGTTGGAGCTTTCTTCCATATCAGATTCTGGTGTGGTCGACCGCAGTGCGGTATGTCAGTTGGCTATGTGGCGGGTGACATGGCAAGCAAGGCCGCGTGAACCCAGGATATGGGTGGCCGGTTCCCGAATGCATAAATAGTCGAGCACCCCCTAAGTTTCTTTCTCGATCAACTCAGTCGTTATAACAACTATAGATGGCTGTTAGCAACGGTACCAACCCAGCGCACTATGGGGCCCCCAAGACGCTCCGAGAGGGCAGTCGAAGGTGTGTCCATTTTGGCAAAGAGTTCCGATGACAATGGATTTTTTGTCTTCCCTCAGTGAGTACGGATTTCTCTGAAGGAAATTGCGTACGTGTTGATTCTGTCAATAGTTTTCCACGATCCCCTTATAAAATATTAGCAGTTCTTGGTAGGAAGTAATGCGTGTGCTAAACCTAGAACATGCTCCGGCACACCAGTCTTCAAATGAAGAGGTTCTGACGGGGGTAAGTGTCAGCGAATGATTCCTTTGTTTGTGGGGGAAAGTTATGGAGAGGTAGAGGGCTCTGTAGCTACTTGATGTGAGTATTAGTAGGGTCTTGAGCTATGTCAAGTTTAGTATATTAGTTCCGGCTTTTCCGCTGCCCTCTCAGTCATTGTGCCGCATCGCCCGCTCCAGCCCAGACCTTACCACTGTGCGAGATTAGGAGCCTGGGTACAAGTCCCCCGCATGTGCGGAGTGAATATCATACGATTTAGAGTCCTTGGCAACGGAAACTCGGTCCCAAGATCCCCCTGTATTCGCTCCGCGCATGAGGGCTTGTAGTATCTAAGTTTACTGACGAACTGGCGAATCTTAACCAGTTCAAATGCATAGTGTCCACTAGCGTTCTACCTTTTACGCTATAAGTTAGAAATTCAGAGCTCGGATATTCTAGAGAATAGGCATTAGGAGATAGTATGCCGGTAGGGAGCGATTAAGCGGTAGGAGTATCAGAACACCTCAGCCAGCGCTACTTGCCCAAGACCCGCAACCCTTCATTCGTTTAGATTTCCAATCGGGCCGAATTAGTACGCCAAGCCCATGTTATACAAGTAGTACAGGTACTCGTAGATGCTGCCTACCGCCTGGTGTATTAATAACTGAGGGATAGATACCGGGATGTTAAAGTGCTGGCGAGGCGGTACCTTGCTCGCTTGAATCCGTCCTTTAACCAGGTTGAGCTCAGAGCATATTCCCCCACCCCTCTCCTTAGTCCTCGCACTTTATCCATCATCGCAACCCCATTTCCTTGTGCTTGAGGCTTGGCTCAGATTCGATGTAGTAGGATGTGGGCCAGCTTGCAGAGCTTCTTCTCTTCTCGGTATAATACGAGCCCTCCTTATCTAACTACTGTGGGAACATAACTAACTTTAGTCCAACAGAAATACCCAGAGCTTCATCTCGGGAAACTACAGTGGAAACGTGAACAGCAACAACCACACCATTAACCATCACCACTATGAGTCCGGTGGAAGCAATTCTAAGGGTAGATACGACCGCTATTGTTACACTAACTAGTGATCTTGAACCTAACATTTTACAGAACCCGAATTCCATTGGATGGTTGCCTTTAGCCGCAACGACGCATTCACAGGACGTAAAGATATAATTGCCCGTCTGAGGGAGCTATTAGAAGATAAAAATTACAACCGTGTTGCCCTGTACGGGTTAGGTGGTGCTGGGTATGTGTGTTTCCCGATTCTACTACAGACCTAGTATCGTAGATACTATGTACTTTGCTAACATCCTGTCCGCTAGCAAAACCCAAATTGCGCTCGAGTATGTTCATCAGTGCAAAGGCTTGAGCCATGTCTTCTGGGTGCATGGAAGTAGCTTTCTGAAGTTCGGCGAAGATTACCGACGCATTTTTCAAACCGTGGGAATATCTCACAGGGGCCCGGAGCCTAGTGAGAATGAACAGCTATTAGAAGTCAAAAGGTGGTTCGAGTCTCCGGCCAGTGGGAGCTGGATTATAGTTCTTGACAACGCCGACAACGAGGCGGACTTTTCGGGCAATAAAAGTCCTGTATCAAGATTCGTACCACAGAGCACCAACGGAAAGATTGTTATTACAACGCGATCCAGGGTAGTTGCCAGCCGTCAAGGCTGCCATGTTGTTGAAGTGGGGAAGATGACGACTGAGGAAGCTAGGGAACTCTTCTTTCAGCGGTTTGGTAGCACAGTTAGATTTCAGGATCATGACCTCGGGGCTGTTAATATGTTGCTTGATGCCCTAGATCGCCTTCCCTTGGCTATAGCTGGTGCGGCAGCCTTCATGATTGAGACAAAGACATTTCCATTCGAGTACTGGAAAATCTTCCAGGAGAGTGACAAACGGCGGAAAGCGTTGCTTTCGGAACAGTTCTGCGATATCCGTCGGGAGGTGGACATGACCGAAAGCATTCTGAGCACTTACTTTATCACCTTTGAGCAGATAAAAGAGCAAAATCCAAAGGGCGCTGATCTGCTCCGGCTAATCGCCTTTTTTGACCGCCAGAAAATACCTGAGGAGTTATTTGTTAAATCCGGCCTGGAGGGAATGGATCACTCGATTGAATTCCGCAAGGCAATCGGGGCACTTTTGAGTTTTTCGCTTGTCACCCGGGCAGAGGACATGCCAGTATATGAACTCCATAGATTGGTGCAGCACTCCATTCAAGTTTATCTATCACAGGAGGAGGTTCGCAAATGGAAGAGAACGGGATTAATGGTGGTATTGAGGTTATTTCCTCAGTATGAACACAACGTGCGGCATTTATGTGCTACATACCTTCCTCATGCACTTGCCATTGTCGAGAACTCGGATGATCCCTTGGCTGGTCTCATCCGCTATCGTGCGTCGATGTACCTCCATGATATTGGCCATTACAATGAAGCGGAAATTCAGATCCGGCGGTGCATTCAACTCGAAGAGGGCACAGACGAAAACGACCCTGGGTCACTAGCAAGATACGGTGTTCTGGCTGCGGTGTTGCAAGCAAAGGGCAGATATGAGGAAGCCGAAAAAATAGGTCGGCGTGTCCTCGAAGGGAGAGAGAACGTATTTGGACCAGATCACATCGATACCCTAGCAAGCGTTAATAACCTTGCTCTGGTACTGGGACGATTGGGAAGGCATAATGAAGCGGAGAGGTTGAATAGGCGTGCACTTGAAAGTAGACAAAAAATATTGGGCCCCAGAAATATTGACACACTCGCCAGTCTCAGTAATCTATCCCTATCATTGCTGGACCTGGGAAGGTACGATGAGGCAGAGAGTCTAAGCCGGAGTGCGCTCGAAGGTAGAGAAGAGACACTTGGACCAGAGCACCCCGATACTCTAAATAGCGTCAGTGCTCAGGTTTGGATTTTAGACGCTTTAGGAAGACATGACGAAGGAGAAAGGGCGAGTCGGCGCGTATTGGACGCTAGCCAGAGGGTGTTAGGGCCGGAGCACCACGACACACTTTCTAGTCTCCATAACCACGGGGTCATGTTGCGGAAGCTCGGAAGGTACACAGAAGCAGAAACGTTTTACAAGCGGGCTCTCGAGGGCCGAGCAAAGACACTAGGCCCAGAACACCCTAATACCCTATCCAGTGTTAATGGCTGGGCAATTGTGTTGATATCGTTGGGGAAATATGTCCAGGCAGAACAGCCGGCACTACGTGCATTAGAGGGCTACCAGATGTTGCTTGGGCCGGATGACCCATCTACTCAGATGGCCATGGTTGATCTGGGCTTGGTACTGTTTAAATTGGGAAAGTACGGTGAAGCAGAGAAGACCCTTCGAATAGCGGCTGAAAGTTGGGAGAAAGCCCTGGGCCCAGACAGCATCCTGACACTGGAAAGCGTGAATCGTCTAGCTCTCACACTGCACGTTCGCGGAGATTATGAAGAAGCGGAGAGGCTCTACCGACGTGTGTTCGAAACTAGAGAGAGGGAGCTGGGCCCGATGCATCCAGCTACTCTAGCTAGTCTCAATAATTTGGGTTCGGTGATGCGCGACCAGGGAAAAAACGAGGAGGCCGAGAAGACGTGTCTGCGAGCGTTGAAAGGCTGTGCGAAAACGTACGGAGAGAAACACCCAGACACCCTAACGTGTGCTGAGAACCTAGCATTAGTTTTACACCGTCTTCAGAGGGATCAAGAGGCAGAGCCGATCCAGAGGCGTGTATTGGAGGAAAGAGAGAAACTGCTTGGCCCGGACCACCCCAATACACTCATTAGTGCCGACAGCCTGGCCGCAGTGCTGATGGATTTAGGTAGGTATGATGAGGCAGAGCGAATGGGCCGCCGGGCAGCTGAAGGGAGCGAGAGAGCGCTAGGGTTGCATCATCCACAGACTTTGAGAAGTTTGAACAATCTAGCCTTGCTGCTGCAGCGTATGTAAGAGGTCAGTGAAGCAGAGGGAATATCTCAATGTCTGCGAGATTATTATTTTTTAAGATCTCGAGATCTAGGTATCTACAGTACTTTCTTAGATTTGGGCTCGTATCCATATTTATTCCCCTATCTGAAATTAACTCGAGGCGTCGGGTTGTTTCTATCTCTGGAGCCTGAGCCTGTAATATTATTATGTAGGCAAATGGCCACGGTGGAAAAAATCTAGCCGATATCCTTCCCTACGCCAAACATGGGCCCTCTCTATCCATTGTCAAAATTTTGGTTTCCAACGAGGAAGAACTAGGAGTTTTTCCTTTAGGGTTAATGAAATCAGCATGCATTTCAAGAGCAGCCAACAACAAAGAAAATTGAGAAACCATGAACAATGTAGCAAGATCTAGATCGCTCCAAACCTTACCCACCCGAGCATAAAATAGAAAAGTTATCAATCTAGTTACTAGATACCCCCAAGGTTAAAGAAAATCTTGTAGTTCTTATGATATGGTATTTCAGGCCTTTTGGAATTTCTTACCTGTTCGCAGCATTGGTCAGTTACCAAAGACAGCCAGAATTTTATATTCTAGTTACCCACAGATATGGTTCTTTAATGAAGCAAACATGTCAATAAGAGAATTGTACTCTTTTAAGGAACATCACTTCTGATAGCTCACAAACAGTCTAGTACTCAATGAACTGCTGTATTTGTATTTCAACCTAGTGGTATAGTAACGAGCAAAATAATGTCTGACTTGTACTCACGTTGCCGAATTGCTCTACCAGTTCCTATTATGGAATCGACATTCTCAAATACTTAAGCCAATAAAATCACGCAAATACTAATCACTATTGCATCAATGGTGAAATAGGAAAGGATATCTTAAAACAGAGTGGGAACTCTAGCTACGGGAGTGAACCTTATGAGTAGTGAGAAGAGTGTTAGCTTAGACTCACAAGGTAAATTCAAGATGCTAAAACAACAGCTCACTTTAAAAGGGGAACATGAGAGGCAGATCCACAGCCTTGAGACATCTTGAATTCTCTGACTAGAGTGGTACTTGGGCTGTTGGTCGGACTGCTCACTAGCTGTTTGTCTTGTCTGCATATTAGGCTCAAGATTGTCTTGGTTCTTGAGGTCCGAGTCTTGAGCTTTCTGAGCTAAGATGCAACTATTCAAGTTGCTTCCCAACAGATTGTTTTGGCTAAAATATCTGAAGATGAGTGATTCCATAATAGGAACTGGCAGAGCAATCCGGTGAAGTGAGTACAGAAACATCTCCCTAGGTAGCCCAGTTTGCCAGCAGCTGGGGGGTGATTTTTGAAAGGTATTAACATACATCCAAATGAACCAAAATCTAATTGATAGATATACAGTGCAGCTCTAATGTAATACTTGAGGGATATTATTAAGTAATCCTTTCCAACCCTCTTGTGAGCACTATCACAAAGTCTCCTCTAATATTTATTTATTGCTAATAGGAGTAGCCATTAGGTACAATAGTCACAATTGATTCCTTTTTAAATATGTGAATAAGAACTTTTTCTATGAAAGAAGGCCCAAGATTGCACATATGTACTATGCAAGTAATTGTATTCTCAAATAGTAGTGGTATTATATCATGATAAGGACATACTATTAGAGAAACTTACCTCTAGTATACTTTGAGTGTAAATTACTGTGTAATCTCCATTTATAATAGATATTATTTTGTTCATTTTGATCCTCTTAGAATGCAATAATACTGATCCCAAAACAGAATTAAAGGTACTGGGTCCCAAAATACTCTATGCTTTTCTTCTAGTTTCCATGATTCCTGCATCCCATATTAGTGCGACCCTAGAAAAATCAGAGTAAAATAATTGATATATAATATTATTTAGTAGGTTTTCATATCAAATGCTCAAGTCTAGCAAACTAACTTACTACAAGGGTGTACAACAAATTCTGTCTCTTAAAAGTAAAACAAATGAGAAGAAACCCCAGAGAACCTCAATATATATAATTGGCAATTTTTTTGTCCTGCTACCAGCAGCATGCATGAAAAGCCAGCCAGTATGATTGTCGTGTAGAAATCCCGTGCAAACTGATGGTATTTGCTGTGTTTTTGTGCTCTTCTCTTAGCACTCTAGTAATAAGAATTCCTAGCATGTTTTATAACCTAGTTCTCAATCATCTGAATGCTCATGTCAAACTGTACCATGTAGAAAATCTGGCCGGTTTGAGTTTCTTGTCCTCAAGATACAAATTTACAAAAACCGCCCACTAGCATCAATACCAGCGACATAATATTGCTCTTCAGCCTGGGTTTTCTAAGGACCGCACTTCAGCTACGAGCTCCACTCCACCCCTAATCTGGTCACCACCCCCCTTACACCCAATTGTCAATATTGCATTATCAATTTGTGCCTGACGACCCACTAGTGCCTGGATCAGTGCATGAGTATCACTGGCATTGAGGTTACCTCAATCCACTGATCCGTTACCGTAAGAACTCGAACAAACGATCCTTGTGCTAAGGCGTTGGAGTTGCCTCTCTTAGTAAGGCCTGGTGTTTTTCTTTTTTTATCTTACGGGGCAGATTTTTGGTGCTTTTCGCCACTTTTCTAGAGGAGGAAATTTCGGACTACCTAGCACAAGGATCGTTTATTCAAGCTCTTATGGTAACAGACACTGCAGACACCAAACCTTAATCCCGCTCTAGTTCTACAAGTATTGCGTTGCAATAACTGCTTTGGGAATATCTACACCTATACAATACCGTACTAGTACAGTGCCCTCCTGCGACATAGGATTCAAGTTCCCCAGACCCGTCATCTGACGTGATGGATGCACAATTCAACCGGTAGGCAAACTCTCGTTCTCTCACTTGCGCTTCTCATACATAGTAGAGTGCTTGAGTAGTCCGGCATGTCGACAAGTATTGGAAAATGCTTTCCCTCATATCTCCTGCAAATTTTTCTTGAGCCGGCAGGAATGTTTTCCGAGTTTTATCCACATTGCTAGCACTAGGCAACAATCCCCAGAAATTAATGAGAACTGATATAAGTTATATACCTATAGATCCGAACACCCTGCGCAGGGAACCATTCGCATATTAGGAAGCTTGTCTGACAACATCAGTTATTTCAACTCCCCACTTATTACCCACGTTACCAACGCCAAAGGTACGTACATAGTAAGCCACTGCTTGAATCAGACCGATGAGAAAGTTTGAGGGGAAGACAAAACCTAAGCAGTGATATCTTACTAGCCCCACCCCCCAAACATTGGACATGCCCTCACCAAAAAACCAAAGAGTTTATCCCTCAAGATGGGCCAGTCAAGGATATACTATCACGTCCCGGTGAAATACTTGAAGAGCTCAGAAGCGACAACTTTGATGGAATCACCTTTTATGGACAATCTGGTGTCGGGTATGTGCTGCATAATTTCAAGCCGAATCTCCTAAAATCATCGCATCACTATCCCTACCGCCGGACAACAGCTAACTCATAATTCTACCCTTTCCCTAGAAAAACACAAGCCACCATCCAATTTATTGGGAGATACCGCCGGCATACCTACGACGTATTCTGGGTAGACGCAAGTACTCCCACCACCTTTGCGAAAGATTTCCAGCACATTTTAGACCTCCTTAAAAACGGCGTCAGTGGCTATGCAGACATTCACTTCAACTTCCCCAGTTGGACGGGTGGGGACACAAACAAACAGCTCCCAATCCCCGAGGACCTCACTAACGAAATTGCTACTGTTAAAAACACTAACGGCAGCATGGCGACCAATGGCATTAGTAGCTACGAGAACCTCCTCTTAGCCGCAAAATCTGAACTCGAATCCCCTTCCACAGGAAGGTGGCTTCTAATCCTCGACAACCTTACAGAGGAAACGGCCATCGCAAAGTACCTTCCCAAGAGCCCAAACGGCATGATAATTGTTACGACAAGGTCCTTTCACCTAGCTTCTAGACCAGGCTATCGGGCCGTCGAACTACCAAGAATGAGCCCGACCAACGCGGTGTTACTCTTCGAGACAAAATACCGCAACCCAGAAGAGCCTGTGAAGCAAGATGAAGCCATAGAGCTGATGGAGTTGCTCGAGTATTTGCCCGCGAGAATTATTGATGCGGCGCTATACCTAAGTGAGAAGCGTCTTTCAGTGCGGGAGTACATAGCCGAACTCGGGGCCGCAAAGAGACTAGCAGAGAGGAGGGGTAGGCCCTGGAGGCGCTTCGGACTTGATGGGATGTACGGGTGCCGGAACTGGGCGGTGATGGCTTGGGGTTGCTTTGTGATTTTTTCGGTTCTGTGCGCGTGGGCCATTGGTTTTAGAAGGGGTTGATGGCACCTGTTGTAAGCGTAATGCCATCTTGAGGATAGATAATCGCAGCTCTTTTTTCTAGCTCGCTAGCTATAAACTCTACTTCCGAGAGCCCAATTTCAAGCGATGTTGGTAAGAATCTCGAGCAGGTTAGTCTCTCGCTTTCCGTTTCGCAATTACTTTTTTCTACTGGAGCACCTGGTGCTACAGTACTCGTGAGTTGATAATCCCACTCGGGGCTCTGTGCTGGACTTTAAGGTCTGGTGTCAAAAGTGATGGGTATGGCTTAGGGGTATTGTAAACAATATTTACGACTCACGATGATCCCATTTAGGTTTGTCAGAAGTATTGAGGGAGTAAATGTTACAAAAGTGAATAGGATTGTAGAAGCCGAGATTGTTTTGTATTGCCGTTGTCTGTTGAGTGAAGGAGAGAGAGCTCATGGAAAGAAGGAAGAGGAAACCAGGGTGTTGTAAAGGAAGAAAGTTACCAGGGGAACGACATGACGGGGCTAGAAGCAAGCAAGGTGACAACAGTTTCCAACAGGGTCACTGAGCCTAGCTTTCAATCTATTTATGAACCGGTGAGAACCTCGAGTGATATATGATGAATGACCTCTCGACGTTTTGGGTCACAATATTAGTCTAGAAAGATATCTATTCCATGTTTATACGAATAGCGCAAGCTATAGAAACCCCAGAACTGACTTCATCCAGTCGATTGCAGCCTCAACCCCCTCCTGCCTCAAAGCACTAATAGGTATCAACCCAATATCTTCCCCATCCCCCCTCTTCTCTTTCTCCGCCTCCAGATGTCTCTGTAACGCCAAAAACTTCCCTTCAGTATTTGGCAGGTCCGCCTTATTAGCGATAACAAACCAGCGCTTCGATGTCATCCGTGGAGCCTCCTCCCTGGGCTTCTGACTGAACACGAAGCCAGACTCTGGCTCGAAGTATTCGAAAGTCCCATCCTCTTCGCTGAAACGTATGTGCGTGGTGGTAGGGGTGCGTCTACGCTTAGGCTCGTAGGTTTCGGCCATTGGTTCGATGAAGCGGTCGTCAGAGTGCGCTTCGCCGCTCATTTCACTCATCATCCCGCGCACGTTTGACCCGCCTTCATCTCCGGAGAAGCCTTGCTCGTAGGCTTCTATCTCTCGCCAGAGGCCCTTCAAGTCTTGAACTGGGTCTTCGCGCGAAAGGTCGACGACAAAGCAGAGGGCTTTCGCACGCTCAATGTGTCTGAGAAAGCCGTGGCCCAAGCCTTTGTTCAAATGGGCATCAGCGATTAGTCCGGGAATGTCAGCTATTGTAAATCTTGGTAGGCGCTTCTGCACCTCTCCAGGTCTGGGTGGTGGGAGGTGGCGCTCGTCCATTACTATTGTTCCAATGTTTGGCGCTAAGGTTGTGAACGCCCATTCGCCCACTCTAGCTTTCCGCCTGGAGACCGCCCGTAAGAAGGAGGACTTCCCGGCGTTGGGTAATCCAACGAGCCCAATATCCGCGAGTATTTTCAGCTCCAGTTGGATCTTCATTCGAATCCCCTTCCCACCTTTCGTTGCAAACTTCGGCCGCCGTCGGCCATCCGTTACGAAATTCGGATTCCCAAGCCCCCCCGGGGCTCCGGGCACAAGTAACACAGGTTCCATGGTCGGCTTTGAAAGGTCCAAATACACCTTCCGTGGGTGGGTAATTCCCAGCATCGTTGAAGCCCCCAAGTGATGAGTCTTCGGGTACTTTGTCGCCATAAAGTTCTCGCTCATAACATTCTCAGCGGCACTCCGCGGGTAATGAACCCATCTATCGTGACGGCTATGTTGTTTAGATTCAGGGTCCACATCCCCATCCTGCAGCCCCTCAAACTCCTCCCCTACCGGGTCCCAGCGGGAGATCTCCCGGACGACGGTGCCAACGGGGACCCGAATAATTACGTCGTCGCCCCATTTTCCGTTGATAGAGCTACCCTTCCCGTTCCTCCCTGGCTTTGCCCGAATCGTGCTTTCTCTGGAGAGCTTATGAAGCGATGTCTCGCCATAGACGGCTTGCACATATATCGAGCCTCCGCTACCGCCATTCCCGCCATTTGCGGGGCCGTATGGGATGAATTTCTCCCGCAGGAACGAAACACAGCCGTTACCACCAGAACCAGCAATCAGAGTCAACTCTTGCATATCCACAAATGGGGTTGTGGAGTACTCCGCATGGGGATGCTGGGGATGCTGAACTGATACCAGTTCCGCACCCTCTTCTGCCGATTGATTCTGTGCTAAATTGATATCATTTCTGGTCTCCGGCTGTTCTATAGCGGTCGACAGGGTACGACACCGGGGCAGTGACTGGGCGAGAGTGAGAGGCCGTGCTGCAGTGCATGGGGATAGAAATGGATATAAGAACGGCGTCCATGTATTCAGCTGAGCGATCCAGATTCCGGAGCTCCGTTGTGGACCTCGTGGAAGCCGCAACGGCATTTTTTGGTATCTCTGATTTCTGAGTCCCTTTGTGGAGGCTTGAAATTTTGTAATAACGCTATTGTAGGGTTGGCACTAATTTTCGGAGGCAAAGGCCGGGTAACCTCATCGGGCAATGAGCTCAGATGTCCAAGTTACCCGGCATTCGCGTTTCCATAGAGCTCCCTCTCGTCATTTCTCCGAGTTTCACATCTTTCGACTTAGATTAGGTGTCTTTCTTAGTTCAGCGTTTCCTTATTCCCACCACCTTCGATAAACTTCAAGTTCTACAGTATCATTTAAGGACCACACATTTCAAAACCGTTAAACATGTCCGGCGCCCGTCATTGGGAGCAAGACAAGGAGGCGACAGTTTACATCGGGAACCTAGATGAGCGAGTATCAGATGCACTAGTATGGGAGCTCATGCTGCAAGCTGGGCGAATAGTTCGTATTTCCTCCTCCTTTCGTTCTATCTTAAAATTCTAACAAGGCCCTTTAGGTAAATGTCCACTTGCCAAAAGACCGTGTAACGCAAACGCACCAAGGATTCGGTTTCGTCGAGTTCATCTCAGAGGAAGATGCAGAATATGCAGCGCGGATAATGAACCAAGTCCGTTTATACGGGAAGCCTATTCGAGTGAATAAGGCCTCAGCGGATAAACAGAAAACTGTTGAGGTCGGTGCGGAGCTGTTTGTGGGGAATTTAGATCCGATGGTGGATGAAAAGACGTTGTTTGACACATTCAGTACTTTTGGGAACTTAGTTTCCGCTCCAAAGGTGCGCTTTGCGAATGTACCCCCGCGCTACGTTATAGGGTTTCTAACAATCGTACAGATTGCTCGGGACGACCAAGGAATCTCCAAAGGATTCGGTTTCATATCCTACGACTCCTTCGAAGCATCCGACAAAGCCATCGAATCTATGCACAACCAATTCCTCATGAATAAAGAAATCAATGTCCAGTACGCCTACAAGAAAGACGGGAAAGGAGAACGTCATGGAGACCAAGCCGAGCGTCTCCTCGCAGCACAGGCAAAGAAGCACAATGTACAAATCACTCCCCAGCAACTGCCCGCGCAACTCTTCGCACCAACTGGCCCAGCCGGCGGTGTCCCCCCAATTCCAGTCGGCGCCGGCCCACCTGCGCCCTCAGCCCCGGGCAGCTTTCAACGGGGGCCTCCAGCAAGGCCTCAAAACGGAATGGCGAACCCCCACGACCAAGGTTTCCAGAGTAGTGGCGGCGGCTTCCAAGGTGGCTTCCATGCACCCCCTCCCGGACCACCACAAGGCTTCCCACCCGCCGGCAGAGGTGGTGCTCCACAGCATCATGCACCCCCCCATCAACCGCAGCTTGCGCCTCCACCGCAGGGCCTGCCGGCTCGTCCGCCTCCGCCGGTCGGGTTTCAGCCGCATCAGCAACATGCCTATGGCAGACCCCCACCACCCATGGGATTCGCTCAGCCGATGCACCCTGGCTTCAGTCAGCCGCCGCCTTTGCCGGCGGGTTTCGGAGGTCCGCAGCAACAGGCGCCCCAGGGGTTTCCTGGACAGGCTCCTGGAGCTCCACCTGGGGCTACAGGGTTTGCTCCCCCCGGACCTCCGCCGCCGGGGTACGGCGGGTATGGAAGGGGACGGTAGATTGATGTTTCTAGATGGGAAAAGGTCGCATGCCCTTTCCTCCTCCTCGCTCTAGCTTTCATTTGCTTTGCGAAAATCTTAATGAGCATTGAACAAAAGTTTGTCGCACAGCAGCAATTTGTATTAGTACCGTATATTTTTTATTCACTTTTCTTCCGCTTGTATGATACAATACCGACTAGTTTACTGAATGATCGTTTGTATAATGGTCAGATTCGCATCTCGTGATACCGTCCTCCTTAATATCGTATTATACCCCCAAACTTAAAACACTGCACCGAGCCTAATGCAAGGAACCCGCACCCACCCAACTGCCAAGCTTGCGGCTCTCTTGAGCTACCATAATTACCTGCAGCACCAGTACTGCCACAACTCCATCCCAGGCTTCCTGCTTCAAACCTAAACCAATCCACCACCTATACCCATCCTTCTCCAAAACCTCACCTCATCCCTCCCCCCCTCTCTCTACATACATACAACCCCTCTCATATATACATACACCCATACCAACAAAGAACAAGCCAAGAAGAAAAAAATGGCCGACAAACTCCGCGCAACCCAACAACTAGAGCAACTTCAAGCCCGCTACGTCGGTACCGGCCACGCCGATACCACAAAATTGTACCAACTTCCCTTCCCCATCGCACTACATTTTAAGACTAACAAAACTAGCGAATGGGTTTCAAACGTGCATAGAGATACCTACGCGAGTTATATCGGACACCCGCCGTTGCTGGAGTACATGAGTGTTGCGACGGGCGAACCGATGGCGAAGATGCGGACGGCGTTTATTGAAGTGAGTTTGGTTCTCCCTGGGAGGCGGGGGATTGGGACGCTAATTGGGGTAGAAAATGATCCAGCCGGTTGGGAAGCCGCCCGAGAAGGAGGATTAGGGTGTTTATTTTTATTCCTTTCGAAGACGTGAGTGCGATTTGCGACTCGCGGTGGCCCTAAGTCTAGGGGGAAGGGACTTTGTGGCTGCTTTACGAGATGCGTACTACAATATGACGAGGCACTTGATATTATACCTTACAACTATCCTCACCTTTGTCTTCGCTGATGAGAAGTGATCGCCTATAATGATACAGTTATAATTATTAGAAAAATAGATTAGAAAGCCTTTTTCCCTAACGCCTTTCTTTGAACACAAGAGCCGCAACTATACAATCAGCCAAGTAATATTAATCCTCATCTTCCGACCCAGCTTGCCTCTGAGTGCCATTGTTTCTCCTCTCCCTCCGTCTATGAGAGCCCGGGGCCTGGGATGCGCCAGCCTCAGGATCGAATCCAACGTTTCTCATCACTCGCTTCTCGACATCCTCGGGGACATTGATGCCATAAACCTACTCTTATCAGTGTGCATTCTTGAGCTGATAGGAAAGTGCAGACAAACCGTCTTGATCATAGATAGAACACTGTCCGTTCCAATTTCAACCTTCCCCCGAGGGCCAAGAACGTAGTCAAACGTGCCATCATTAGCGTTGTCATCTTTCTGCTTTGAGATATAACCGTGACGGATCATCGACTGAAGTACCTTTTCAGTCTCCCCGGCTGCAGTGCTTCTATCTGCGTTCATGCGTCTGAGGTAGCGGTCGAGTTTAGTTTCTGCAATTGAGCGGCCATTGAGGTATATTAGAGATACAATCATAGTTGTGAGACCAATATAGGCTTGTTCTTTGACACCAAATGGCTGGATGATATCTGGCTCGCGGAATTTCTCAGGAAGAACGGTAGTGAGGACGTAAGACTTGGAGGTTGAAGGAGCTTTGTCGCTAGTTTGTGCAGCTGAGTTCCTCGAGCAGTGTTAGACAATTCTTCAATATAGCTTGGCACGCGCAATGGTTTGGCCCACCTCTCCTCTGACTGAGCTTCGTCTTCTCACGAATGGGAAGCTCTACCATCCTCATTCCAAATACACGTTCTAGTTCCAGCTGAGCGCCGGCAAAGACCTCTTTGAACATTCGCCCGTGTGAACCGAGGACTAGAATCTGGTTAGAAATGAGATCCACGAGGAAGTTATTAACCAAACCTTTGCTAGATATCTCAGTTCGCTTGATCGGCACGCGGGTGTACTCTGCAGAGATGGCGTATCTGACTAGTCTCTTGATCATACGATCCTTGTTTGAATCTAATTCGTTAGCTACAAAGAGCTTTCCAGTCGGAGAAAGCGCACCTTGAGTTGCTCCCATGCCCTCAGCGCCGCTAAAAAAAATATCGTCGTCGATACTGTCCAGTTCCATAGAGGGACTTCTCGGTCGACCCCTTCTGGCTCCCTGCGCGGAGCTCTCGCCTCCATTGTGCTGGGAGCCCTGTGGAAGTGCCACCCGGCGACGTTGTGGTGGGCTGGCTTCTGAATCCGACTCAGGAGGTGGTACTGGCTGAGAGATCTCGTCAGCACATCATACCGCATAAACTTAGAGACTTGGATCATACTGCGCGGCGCTTAGCACCTGGAGCCATAGTGTCTTCTTAGTTTTGGTTGACGATTAGATCCTCTGGTGGGATGTAAAGAAATTGGCTATCAAAGTTGGATAAGGCGCGTGCTGAGGATATGGAGCAACCCTGGCTTAATTAGCTTGGCAGCATGCGCTGTGACGCGAAGTGAAGGTAGGGTAACAGTGTAGACACTTCCACCTTCCCTTAAGCTTAGGTGGGTACGATAGGACCAACTTCAGTCTGATTCCCCCACCAGAATATTCATCAAACCTCCACGCCAAGCTCCCAATTCCAGTGATAGTAGAGTGTTGCTCCTATCGCCATCCACATCATCCATCATGTCCGAAGTTCACCCCCTCTTTCATCAACCCATTGCCGACCACTCCTTCAGTGCGGATAGGTCTCTCTTGGCTGTATCTCGGGATACTAAAGTTGAGCTCTACAAACGCTCTGGGTCGGGATTCACCCTTCAGGATGAATTGGCTGGGCATGACAAGACTGTCACCAGTGTTGATATCGCCCCGATTACCGGGAAGATCGTTACTTGCTCTCAAGGTATTTTCCATTCGTTCCACCCCAAACCTTATGCTAATGTTCTCCAGATCGTAACGCTCTAGTCTGGGAACCATCTCCAACTGGCTGGAAGCCAACCCTCGTCCTACTTCGTATCAACCGTGCTGCAACACACGTTCGCTGGTCCCCCGACGAAACCAAATTCGCCGTTGGCTCTGGTGCCCGTGTCATCGCCGTCTGCTATTTCGAGGGAGAGAACGACTGGTGGGTGTCAAAGCATATTAAGAAGCCTCTCCGTTCCACCGTATTCTCTCTTGCCTGGCATCCTAATTCCGTCCTACTCGCTGCCGGCTCCGCAGACGCTCATGCCCGCGTATTCTCCTCGTTCATCAAAGGTGTAGACCAACGCCCTGAGCCAACCGCCTGGGGGGAGCGTATTCCCTTCAACACTGTCTGCGGGGAATACATCAATAGCTCTGGTGGTTGGGTTCATTCAGTTGCTTTCTCGCCTTCTGGAAATGCGCTTGCATTCGTTGCTCACGACAGTAGCGTTACCGTCGTGTACCCATCCGCACCGGAGCAGCCACCCCATGCGATTCTTAGTGTGACGACCCAAATGTTGCCGTTTGTTACGCTTTGTTGGACCCGTGAGGACCAACTCGTTGCTGCCGGTCACAACTGTCACCCCGTTGTTTTCGAGGGCAGCATGGGGGGATGGAGGCTAGCATACTCTGTCGACGACCCGCGCAAGTCTGCCGGTTCCGGGGCAAGCCAAGAATCTAGTGCGTTGAATATGTTCAGGCAGATGGATTTGAAAGGAAAGAGTTCGGTGGATGACACCAACTTGAAGACGATTCATCAGAACTCGATCACTATGTTGAGGCCTTATGAGGGTAGGCCGGGGAATATTACTAAGTTCAGCTCTAGCGGTGTCGACGGAAGGATTGTGATTTTCTCGGTGAAGGGCTGATACGGCGCTTTCGCCCGAGCGAATTATTGAGTTTGATAGAATTTAGATATCATTGCGCAATTTTGAAAATGGGCTGTTTAATGGGCTGTTTGAAAGGATACTGGGTGCGTGGCTAGTGTACTAGTAGGTACTATGAAAATGGTGCGAAATCTCCCACGCTAAGAAAAAATATTTGAACATCGTCGATAGCCCGTTCTTAGCCCTTCATACTATTTCCATCTAGCACCAGCATGCTACTGGGGGGTGTAATTCAACTCGTGGCAACTCCTAGGCTTTTGTAAGTAACTTAGCGATTGTGTTCTCGCAGAAGATTGAAAGGTAGGGGGTCTAGGAAGCGCAGAGAGAGTAGGATTTTCCTCATCCCAGAGAGACAAGAGGGACTAAAAACTCTCCCCTCCACCCTACCGCCTGACTGATAATCAGATCATCCCACACTCTCCGCTACTCTATCTCCCCCCTCCCCGACTCTAGTAAGTCACCACCATACCTTTTACCCGCCACCCAGCCAGGGCCGGGCAAAATACCCAGTCAAAGAGGTTAGCCTAAGTTAGAGAAGGTGCTATCGTATCATACGACATGCGTTTCTTATCGGGCCATTTCTCCCTTTTTCCCCAATCCTGACAACCAGAATACTTGGCGAGTGATGCATTATGATTCGCACAGGGGTCCAGGTAGGTCCTCGGCGGGCTGAAAGGAAAATATGATATCGTACCTCTCAAGTAGATTGCTATATTACACGCATATAATACACAGCTCTCCATCTAGGAGGGCTACTATCGCCACCTTTGCCCATGGGGGGAGGCCACAGCCACTGCAGCAAGCAAGCAACCAAGCAGGGCCTCCATCATCTCTCCAACGCAACCCCATTACACTCAGCAGGCATCTCCATCCCAACAGGAGCCAAAACCGCAACAGCAGAACACCACTTCCCCTTCCTCGCCCCGTCCACCTCCACCCCACCACCCGCCTGCAAGCACTTGGTAACGTAGTACACAAACCCAGCCCACCCCCCAGCGCTCAGCCTCCCCATAGTATCCCTCGGACATCCCGGCCCCGCCGTAAGGTACCACGCCGCAGCGGCATACGTAGTATTCCCCGGCAACACCAACGCCCTCACACTCCTCTGCACGTCAGCCGGGATCCCGCCGACCTCCCCCGCGCCCGGCAACAACTCCTTCACCCTGCCCTTCAGCGCGTCGATGCTACTGGCGAAGGCTACGATGTTTGGGAACATTAGCATGGCCTTGGTGCCCTGTCCTGGACTGTTGTTGTTGGAGTGATTGATGTTGGCTTTGAAGTTGGCGCTTTCGAGAGCCAGGGTTGCGAGCACTGCTGCCTTCTGGCCGAGGGTTGTGAGGGAGTAGCGTATGTAGGAGAGCTCGATGTTTGGCGCTGCGGTCGTGGCAGTGTCGCATTCGGATTTTGGGTAGGGTGGGTTGGTGCAGGTTTTGGTGCTTGGGTAGGCTTTTTCCAGGGTTTCTTTGGTGAGTGGTGGGATGTTGGGTGTGCTTGGGTCGAAGGGGGTTCTGCGAGGGAGGAGGAGGTTGTGGGAAGGGACTGTTAGGGCGCTAGTTAGGGGGATGAGGGGGGTGAGGACTGGGAGGAGGAGGAGGAGGACGTGTGGAAAGTGCATTTTTGTTTTTCTTGCGGTTATTGGTAAAATCCAGATCGTTAGTTAGTTAGCTACTTGGCATGATGGGTCCGTAGAAGGAGAAAAGAAAGGCTTCCTGCGCTCGATGTATATATATGTACGGTACTTCTTTTTCCTGAATCTTGAACGGAATGCTAGGGTAGTTTTATAAGCCGGCCTATGACATATCAATCCCCAGGCCATGTTCTCAACACTGTGCCAGAACAATATGTCTCGCGGGGTGTGCATAACCCGGTAGCAGCGGAGACATTTCCCACCTCCGAGGGTGCTAGATAGGGTACGGCTACTGGTCTGAGTAGAAATCTCCGGAAGGAAGTGCACCTTCACCAGTAGAATACCGCCGTAGACCAGGTTAACAAACCACGGTATCATATTTGGAATAGGAATAAGTACGGACCAACCCGATCCCCCGACAGCGCATGGAGGCCCGGAGGCGTCGGCCAGGGCTGTTCTTTACCGGGTGATTTTCGGTGAATGTGCCCTTAACAAGCAACTATGCGCGGCACCTTGGCGCGATAGTCGGAACGTCTTGTATTGGTAGCTTCCGCAGTACTGGATCGCAGCCAGGTGATATTATCGCAGTATCTCTTCGACTGCGCCCACTGTAATAAAACTCTATTGAATTTGTGAAGGGTAGTTCCGTCATGTCATGTTCAATGACCAGCAGCTAAATAAAAGCCGCGATTTCTATAGAAACAAAAAATTGGTGGACTAATATAGATTCCTGTGGGAAAGAGGGAATGAAAGAATAAAAGTTAGGGAAGAAGGGGGGCGGTGGAAGAAATTATCCGCGTTGTTTGTACCATAAGTCTATCCAAAAAATAATAATCTGATACTATCAATCCCAGTCTACTCATATTTTTTGAGCAGCGCTGGAGGAGGGTCGTACACCTTCAGCCACCTCTGCTTTCGCTTCCGCCTTTTCTTCTCTCGCCATCTATCCCACCCCATCCCGAAGATAGTCAGGTTCAAGCTCCTTCCACGAGTGGGGGAAAAAGGAGAGAAAAACTCACCGTCTTCTTATCGTGACTATTTCCCATCAAACCCCAAAACCTTAATCCAAGACTCGACTTTCCGATGCCACCGCAGGCAGCCGCAGCGGCTGCCCCCCCGCCGACCTTCATCCTTCCAAAGAGCGCACTGGGAGGCGGCCTCTCCCTCTCTCCCTCCCCCGCCTCTCCTCCTCGCTTCTCCTCCTGCATCACAGCGAGCACTTCCTTTGCGCGTTTCTTCTCAACCTCTTTCCTTGTCTTCGAGTACTTGGCATCTAGCTTAGTCTTCGCTTCCAGCCATCTACGTACGGGCTCCGGCTTAATGACGCCGATCTCATCGGGCGCCAACTGCATCCCAGGGAGTTCACACACGGGGGGTAATTCGAAGATGCGGCCCTGGTGGTCAATCTGCTGTCGGATCATGTTGTCCTCAAACGAGGGTACGTTCTGGGAATTGGACTCCTTGATCGTGCCGGTCTGGCGCAATCTGTGGTGGCCCGGCGGGGCAGCGCTGTTCTCGTCCGTGGAGATCACGGAGATGTCGTCGTCCTCATCGACCCTTATGCTCGTGTTTGTCGCATTCGACAGGGCCCATGCACCAAAGTGCGCTATCACGCGGAACATCAGTTTCGCCGGGCGGGTGAAGGAGAGCGAGGGCGCAACGTGGCAGCAGCCGTCGTAGACTTGTAACCAGACTCTTGTCGGGGGGTAATTTTTTCCCAGCGCTGCTTGCTGGCGCCCCGATGGGTCTTTGGCCAAATGGCCGGACCAGGTTGGGTACTTGTCGGGATTGGCGGCTTTGTGCGCAAAGTAGATTTGCTCATCTCTTAAAATCTCGCCACCACCGGTTATTATTAGTAGCGGTGGGAGGCCGCCGAGGGTGCTCTGCAGAACTGGGGAGACAAGAGGATGGTCCATTAGGTCGTTTGTAGTGTACATGTGGATTTGGTCCTTGAGGGTTACAAGTTTTCCAGCTATCGTTACGGTTTTTTTGTGGGCGGGGAATATCGGTGGTTTTTCTGAATCTGTTGAAGCTTCGACATCTTCTTCGATTGGGGGCGGCCAGGCCAGCGAGGGCTTGTGAAAGAATCCATGGGGTGGCATGAAATCATGCTCGTTGCCTAGTCATTCGTTAATCGCTGCTACAAAGAGTCCAGGATTCGGTCATCAAGAATCACTCGAGTGGTTAAACCCCGCTGTTTCTTGTGCTAGCTTACCCGCGACGATGCTAGGGAAGCTGTGGCAGAGATCTACCCAAGGGCTAATCAATACAGCCCCGGCGGGCATTGGGAGTCCCTGATCCCGGAGGATCACCAAGAGAGACAACACCATCCCTCCGCCGGCCGAATCGCCAGCTAGGATGACTGTTTCGGGGCTTTGGGTTGATATCAAATAGAGATAACATGCGAGTACATCGTAGATTGCTATCGTTCTTGTTAGCATGTAGTGTAACTTGATGTTTGGAGGCGGAGTACCACACGGAAATGGGAACTGCGGGGCAAGCCGGTACCGCGCTATAGAACCCGATAGAATGAGTATAGGTTAGAGAATGCGGCGAAAGATTCCATACGTGCAAATACTCTAGCTTTGAGCTTCCGAGCATGTCTCTGTAGCTGATACCTATGTTCATCGACACTCCCGAAAAAGTAACCACCTAACCAAGAACCCGTTATCAGCTGTATCCCTTTTAGGACCAGGTCAAGCCCGGGACAAACCTCCATGAATATAGAACATAGTTCTCGGCAGGATCTCCGAATACCTAATCCGGGCCCACCAGTCTTTCCTCATCTCTATCCATTCAGCAGTTAACTTGTTCGGCGCCCACTTCCACCATTGTTTCCCCCCGACCATCTCGACACCACCCGGACCAAGTTGTTCAACAACGTGTGCGGCAGACTTTTCCAGGAACTCGGCAGGAATAGATTCATCTTCGGTGTGCACCCAAATAGGATGTGGGACATACTGCGTGGTGAATGCCTGCAGCTGCTCGACGGTGTGTTGCGATGCGTAGACCAGGAACTTCCGGGCGACTTCTACACCTTCGTGGTAGGAGAGACTAGCTTTTGGCGTGTTTTCTAAGGGTTTATTATCGAGGAACTACAGTATCTCGGATTAGTCCCCTCGTCCGCCCGTTTGTCCACCCGTTGGACGACTTGAAAGGCGAAAGGGAGTCTGTCATACATGGGAGAAAGCTGTGCCAACTATTGTCGGGGTAGCAGCCGAAGCGACGGTGAAAGTGTTAAAGGGTGACATCTCCAAGCGAGGGAAATAAGCAGGGAGAGCTTAAGCGTACTAGTACAGCAGAACCACGGAAAGACAAGAAGAGGCAAACCAGGGTATCGGTAAAATAAGAGAATGGAGATCAAAGTCAGAATATTGAAGTATCGTTCAGTGCTGGTGTTGGTGCCTGCGATGCTGGTAATACTGTACTCCCACCCCCTCTTTCCAGGACTCCAATCCTCCTTCCAATTTCCGATCAGACTTGTAACACCATACAATACTTTTTTATCTTTGGTACGTATCTCGACTAACATTGGTCTTTATTTATATTCCAGTTAAAAAGAACAAGTGTGACGCGTTCAAGCATCTTCTGATCTACAAGCTCTGAGTCGCGTGCCAAATTGGAGCGAGATTGTGAGAGGGGCTTTAAAACTCCGAAATGCCGTGCCAAGATGTACTCTGCTGTAGGCTAGAGCCAATGACAGCCACGTCTTCTGACACTATACTCGTAGAGACACACATCTAAGCCAATATCGTCAACTCCACCTCGACGAGGTAAAAGAGGCCAAATGACCCCTGTATACCCGTCAGGTGCCCATGCAAAACAGTACCCGAGTACACCTAATTGTCAGGTTTATGTGAAGTACACCCTCTTTTATTGAAGGACCTATTCACCTATCGGTGCTACTGGGCCGCTACCGACTAAATCGTGGTAATCATGGTTCTCGAGGGGAACTTACTAGTAGATAGAACTTTGGTACAAAGCACTGCAGACTACTAATAAGGCAAAAATACTTGAATGCTTGCGTCTAGCTCTAGGTCACTCCAAAGCCATACCGTATATAACTTCTCGCCCTACCATAGCGAACTATCATAGCTCTTCTGTTAAGCTCTGATATAGGTCCAGGGTAGAGCTGGTAGGCACTTTGGATAACAATAGCTTCTTTAAGCTAATCGGCCTGATGGAAGGATAATAATAAGCTATGATTTAATCTGCTCAAGCATTTCGAATAGAGGCTGGGATTTCGCATAACATGTATGATAGCTCGTAATTGCCGGTGCGAATGGCGCATCAAAAATTAATTTGACAGTTGGGATCATCTTAGCATTTGTAGAATCTGTTATCATACTATTATATGGCAACTTAATCGGTACCACAGGACAGGGTGCAGGTGCCTATACTAGCACTTCGTGTGTATAGTGGAGCACTAGAGCGTATTTTCTGTCACAGACCATTTTCCCTTCAGACTTGGTTTCAGGTTTCCCGCATCGCTAATACCTGTAGTTCGGGTAAGGTTGATCCTAGACAAGATCAGAGCCGCAATTAAAAAAAAAAAAGTCACCAAAGTTCCCCACCACAAGCCAACCTTCATTCGTTCCCCATCACTCGACACTCCCTGCCCACCTACCCACAAATACCTATCCCCCCTAACAACCGCCGCCCACTCCAACCAGCTATAGCTGGTCAATCTTCTTATAGTCATGGCTGCTCCAGTCACCCGTATGCCGCTCGCCCGGCTGCCCGCTCTCCCGGCCGCCTCAACCCCCGAGCAGCGCTACTGGGGAACATTCAAGTCGCATCTTCTAATTCAAGAATACGGAGCAATCAAATCTATTAATTTCTCTCCAGTTTCCCCTCACGATTTCGCTGTCACCGCCTCTACCCTTGTCAAGGTGTACTCATCCAAAACCCGTGCAGTATCAAAGACAATATCGAGATTTCAAGCACCAGCGCAATCCGGAAGCTTTCGCTCCGACGGAAGAGTTTTGGTTGCCAGTGATGAGAGTGGCCTGATTCAAGTTTTTGACATTGGTTCGAGGGCTGTCATCAAGACGTGGGATGAGCACCAAGGAAACACTGTTAATGTTACAAAATTTTCACCAACAAATGTGACCCAACTACTCTCCGCCTCTGATGACAAGACGGTTCGTCTCTGGGACCTAACGTCACCGAAATCTACGCATAAGTTCGTAGGACACCAAGATTATGTCCGGGCTGCCTCTTTTGTTCCCGGTTCTCCCTGTTCAATTGTGTCCGGAGGCTACGATAGGACTGTTAAATTGTGGGACTCCAGGTCCGTGGACAACCATTGCACCATGGAATTCAGTGTTCCAGCCCCTGTCGATGCATTGTTGGTTTTGCCAGGCGGAACAACCCTTCTGGCCTCTAGTGGGCCCACTGTTTATGTATGGGATATGATTGCGGCGAAGCGTGTTGCTGTACTACACAACCATCAGAAGAGTGTTACTTCCTTGGCACTGTCCACCGGACCGCAACAGAGTGGGAGGAGAGTCCTGACAGGTGCGCTCGACCGCCATGTGAAGGTTTACGATCCTGCTACCTGGAAGGTTGTTCATGGTGTCAAGTACCCCGCACCTATTCTCGCAATTGGTATCTCCCCCGATGAAAAGCATTTGGTGGTTGGTATGTCCAATGGACTGCTGAGTGTGCGCACCCGCAGTAGCGGCAAGGAGAAGGAAAAGGCTAAAGAAAAGGAAAGAGTCTTGGACATGATTGCCGCTGGAATTGACCCCATTACCGGCATAGGTGGCCCCAAGTCAAAGACCAGTGCGCAGAGGAGACGCACCAAGGGAATGGACTACAAGGGGCAAGGAGCGGATATAGTTGTAGAACAAGAGGCCCGAAAGAAGAGAGAGAGACCCTGGGAACATCATCTCCGGAAGGGGAATTACGGCGATGCGTTGGATTTCGCTCTCATGTCGGTATGGTTTCCCATTTTTATGTTGGTCAACCGATGCTCACAAACATCCCAGAGCCAGCCGCACATCACTGTCTTCACAATGTTTGGAGAGCTCCGCTATCGCAATGCCATTAATGCAGCACTAGCTAATCGTGACGAAAATACCTTGAGACCTGTCCTAAGATGGTTGATCAAGCATCTCCCCGACCCCCAGTACGTTTCGACCATTGTGGAAGTTTCTCTATTAATCCTTGGTATGGCCCATCCGCCTTCCCTAGCCGTTTGCCTTCGCCACACTAACAGCCGGTAGATATGTACTCTCACGACCTGGGAAAGTCCCCGGACTTTGACAAGCTTATGAGAAGGCTTCATCTCCGCGTCAAACAGGAAGTAGAGAATTCAAAACAATCGTGCCTAATTGCAGGGATGTTGGACATGTTATTAGTAGGGAGTGCTTCTAGTTAATTCTTTTACCTTGTAAGTAATTTTTTTCTTCTCTCACACTTCTGCAAATGTAATTAGGCTGGACTTGTTTTTTTGTTCCTCCCCTCCTGTTTCCTCTGCGCTCTAGAGGTCGCTCGTGCTCTTTATAGATTAGAATGTATATCATCTGTGCCACCCTCACTCGTTTCTCTTCTTCTGGCATGCCAAAAGTGACCCTAACTCTTTGTCGCCTAAATTCGCACCAATACAACTTGTGTAGCAACGCGCCCCCGTTCGGATGGGCTAGCGGTCAAGGCTATTGAGAAAACTATTGTCCTTGTGAAAAGCAAGAAAGATGTAGCCCAGCGGTATGGTGAAGTGGTTCAGTCCCGCCATTGCCACCGGAATCCCGCAACAAGGAATCAAGAATACAGAGACCTTCACAAAGAAACTACATGGGAAGAACAAAAAGAACAATAGAAGAGCACCTATTATTCCAAGCCGACACCCGGCTTGAAAGGGCATAGGGGGCTGAAAGAAACCGTACACAAACAATTTGTCTATGATACGACTGTGTTAGTCTGTGTAAGAGTGATACCCCATGAAGAGATCCCAAGTAGGGTAACAATCACCACTTGACGTCAACACGGCAACTTCCGCACCACCTCTCTTCAAGCGGTCTTAAACGCAAGAAAAGAAGAGAAAATTGTTTAAAAACCGAAATCGACCACCACCACCACCACCACCACCACCAATGCCACCCTCCACCATAAAATCCAAAAAGCGCACCCGCCAATCCGCGGACCGGAGGCTAGTAACCAAGCGCGCAAAAACCAACAATGGCTACAAAGTCACCCTCGACGAGTTGGACTGGAAAGCGGTTCCTATGCCTGATAGGTTAGATGATGTCGAGGGGTTCTACGGACTCGACGAAATTGATGGAGTGAATATTGAGATTGATGGGGGTGGGAGGGCTGAATATAAGGTTTGTAGTTTGGATTGGAGGGCGGGAAAGCAGGTGCTGACGGGAGTTTTAGGTCAATGGTTCAGCGAAGGCTGGCAAAGGTGCTGGAAAGAACAAGAAGGGGAGGGGGAAAGGGGAGAAAGCGGGGGTGGATGATGATGAGGATGAGTGGGGGGGGATCAATAGCGATGAGGGTTCCGAGAAAAAAGTGATTTCAAAGAAGGTACAAAAGGAAAAGAAGCAAGCAGCACCAACAAAGTCGGAAAAGCGACAGAAGAAGAAGGATAAAGTGTCCAAATCTAAGGACAGCGAGCTTGGAGGTTCTTTTGCTCTACTACCGGATGAAGATGAAGACGGTAAATGCCCTCCCCAGGTGGCCCCACTGTCTATCAAACTAAAAAGCTAATCGCCTGCCAAATAGTCTTCCTCCCAGCCTGGAGTTCCCTCAACCTCTCCCTCCCCACCCTCCGTGCTCTCTCAAAACTGGACTTTAACACACCCACACCCATCCAGTCCTCCGCGATTCCCGAGATCATTTCAGGCCATGACCTAATTGGCAAGGCCAGCACAGGTTCTGGCAAGACCCTTGCATTTGGAATACCGATCCTAGAGCACTACCTCTCATGCCCGCGCAAAAGCTCCAAGACTAGTGGGGGAGAGGGGGGAGAGGAGGGGGAGGAGGAAAAATTGCCCATGGCACTGATACTCTCCCCGACGAGGGAGCTGGCGCATCAGTTACACGCGCACATGAAGGCATTGGCGGCGTACGCGCCGGATATGTCGATAGTGTCGGTTACTGGAGGGCTCTCGCTGCAGAAGCAGCTGCGGCAATTGACTGAGAGGGGTGGCGCCGACGTGATTGTTGCTACGCCGGGGAGATTGTGGGAAATTGTTTCTGAGGGGCAGGGTTGGATAGCTAGGTTGAGGAAGGGATTGAAGTTTTTGGTCGTGGACGAAGCGGATAGGCTTTTACAGGAAGGTCATTTCAAGGAGGTTGAGGAAGTCATGAGCCTCATTGGGCGGAGGGATGCTGGGAGTGATAGTGAGAGTGAAGGTGGGGGCGACGTTGATGAGGACGAGTATCTCAAAAGGAATTCTATTAAGAGGGAGAGTCGAGAGCAAGTAACTGAGCGACAGACGTTGGTCTTTTCGGCGACATTTCATAAGGGTCTGCAGCAGAAACTTGCTGGGAAGGGCGGGAAGAAGGGGCTGGGCGGCGATTTGATGGGTGAGAAAGAGAGTATGGAGTATCTACTTAAAAAGCTCAAATTCAAAGACAAAGCCCCCAAATTCATCGACGCCAATCCCGCCGGACAGCTTGCGGAAAGGCTGAAGGAAGGAATCATCGAATGCGGCGCTATGGAAAAAGTACCAACCATCCCCTATTTTGTATCCCCTAAATACTGACAAAAATCTCCTCTAGGACCTCTACCTCTACTACCTCCTCCTCCGCTACCCCTCCAAAACCCTGGTCTTCACCAACTCAATAGCCTCCGTCAAGCGCCTCTCCCCGCTCCTGGCGAACCTAAGCCTCCCCGCCCACCCCCTCCACTCCAAAATGATCCAAAAGGCCCGCCTCCGCTCCCTAGAGCGCTTCTCTTCCCCAACCTCTCCCCACTCAATCCTAATAGCGACAGACGTCGCCGCCCGCGGCCTCGACATACAAAACATCGACCTGATAATCCACTACCACCTCCCCCGTACCGCAGACACGTACGTCCACCGCTCGGGCCGCACAGCTCGTGGTACGGATGCCCGCGGGGTTAGTATCCTGCTCTGCTCACCGGACGAAGTCATCGGCGTTCGCAGATTGGTCGCGAAAGTGCATGACCCGGAATCGCTGTCGACAGCCCGTTACGCCATGCGCTCTTTCGACGCCGACAGGAAGTTGGTCACAAGGCTAAAGCGCCGCGTCGAGCTCGCAAAGAAAATAGCCGACTGTCAGATTGAAAAGGCAAAGAAGGGGCATGAAGATGAGTGGTTGAGAGCCGCGGCGGAGGATCTAGGCGTTGAGTATGATAGTGACGGCTTCACTGGTGGTGGTGGTGGCGGCGGGGCAGCGGCGGGGAAGAGGGGCAAGGGTAGGCAGAAGTGCAGGGAGACCGCGGCCACCGCTACAAAGGCCGAAGTCGCATCGTGGAAGGCGGAATTGGCCGCGTTGCTGAAGGAGAAGGTGAATGCCGGGTTCTCGACAAAGTACTTGACCGCCGGGAATGTAAACCTTGCCCAAGCACTGGTGAACGGCGAGGGGATGAGTGCGGATTTTTTGGGATTGGAGGAGAGGAGGGTTGTCGATGAGGTTGGGGGGTAAGCCAGTCATGAGTGTTTGATTGCTGTAAAAAGTGGTCTAAAAATTTCCCTTCCGTTTTCCTTAGTGGGGCAGCTGGCATTATTTACCTGTGTTTTCCTTTTTTACTGTATTATAACAAGTCCTTGTCGGAGGGGCGGGATATAGAGAAAAGTTATTCAATGTATATAATAATATTATGGTATGGTATCCATTTATTTATTCACCCATGCCGTAAAAACCCATTCCACCAAGGATAAGATCGTGACAGGACCTCCCGAGTCAGCAGCATTCACCACGTCTCCCTAAATTAGAATACCTGCAAGCTCTATCATACTATCAGATATTCGAAGCATACAAGAGCAGGGCCAAGTACCTATACCCCACCACCCATCCACCGATCCGTCTATCCATTCAACCAAGAACCCAGAAAACAAGTAAACAGCCTCCCTCCCTCCCCAAACCCATCCCCCAATTTCACACCTATAATAACGAGTGCGGTGGGGAACTGAAGCCACATCACAACTTATCATTCGCAACCATCGCAGGCCTGCCCTTGTAAGTTAATGGTGGAAATAGTATGATGTGTATCCTAAGACAGCCCGATACCGAGCTAGGATAACGGCTTGGCAAGCGTTTCTTGGTGTGCGCACCGGGTTTCAACTCGTGATACCCGGCGGGCATATCCTGATATCCCAGAATGTTCCGGCATTTGGTCCTACTATTGCGAGAGAGGGCGTAGTTGAAGGGGCCCACGAGCCCCATCATAGTTGGATCTATTATATATCTTTTTCTTTCTTTCGGAGAGATCAGGTGGAAACGGGGCTTCGAAACTCGCTTTTGCTTTAGCTAGAGACTTGGTACTGCTACTGCTACTACTTTGCGCTTGTATTCGGGGTATTGAAAATCTAGGTTCACGAAAGGGGTTAAGGGAGACGCTATAACTTATTACAACATTTGGAAATAAGAAGGGGGGGGGAAAAGTAGTCATCTACCATTACATTCCAAATCTACCACTAGTAATCTCAGCGCTATCATATCCTCTTCGTATAGACACCTAGCTAGCCGCCAATGTGCTATGATACAACCAAACGTCTTCTTATCGTCATTACAGCTGATAGGAGAGAAAAGAAAGAAGGCGAAAAGGCAGGGGCGACACTCCGAAAGGCGCGTTTCTAGGCTCATTAACTTCCCTCCTCCACATTAAATTTATTACTGCCCGGAGAATTCTTCTTGGCTAATGGGCTCGCTCCATAAGGGCTAGTGAGCATAGAGCTCAGCTGCTGCTCTGGTGTCCAGCGCTCTCGATTACTTGTCAATACCGGCTGCTCACGGTCCCCAAGCTTGGGTATTGGCTTCTTCGAATCTGAGCTAGGTGTCATAGGTAGACTTAAATCAAGGTGGTAGCCTCTGCCAAAAGGCTGCGGAGTCCCCCTCTTGCTTCCCTGGTGACTACCGGCTCTACTGCCCCCCGTGAGCTGGATAGTACCAACCTCTGCCTCCTTGGCCGGCTTCGTAGGTGACCCGAAGGGGTCGAACCCAATCCTTCGGCGAGCATTCTCTCGCTCCTGCCGTCTGCTCTCACGAGTGCCGCCCCACGCCGAGTCAGATAGAAAGAGGTTTAGGAGCTCATCGTGGACAGAAAGGTGTGAGGTTTGTTGGTAGTTTTGCAAGATGGTGAGTCTGAGAAGGCACTCTAAGATTGAAAGTGTGGATTTGACGTTTGGGGAAACATATGGTGTGGGTGATGAGGGACGCTCGCTGACGTTTAACTCAATGTTCGACAGAGTTTGTGCCAGGGAGGTATTTGGATCAGCAACTGACCCTAGGGGAGATGACCCTGTTGTAGATAGTGACTCCTCGGCGTCACTGTATTCAGACGCTGCATCATCGAAGTCTGGCTCAGGTTCTGTGAAAACTTCAAAAGCCAGCCACTCCGCGTCAAGATGGTGGGGGAGTTCGTATTCCTCGGGAAGTTCTTGGGGTTCAAGCCCTCTACTATCCCCCTCGCGCATGTCCAAAGGGTACTCTCCCTCACTATCACTGTCACCATACTCATATTGCTCAGCTCGATCAACTAGCTTTCGGGGAGGAGCAGCATTTAAATCTCGCTTAATTAGAAGTATTGGAGAGTTCGAATCTTCTATCCCAAGGAGTTGTCCAGAGTTAGTGTAAAAGATCTTGGAAATTTGGTGAATTGGTATCCTGGTTCTTAATCCAGCCTTTTCCACATCGTCAAAGCTTCCTGGCGGTTGTTTTCCTTCTTCAACCTCGTGCATTCTCCCATCATCCAGATCTTCGATCAGACAAAGTTCATAGCAGTATTCATCGATTTTGTTCTGAGCGCGGAGATGATTGGTGTTACGATTCGTCCTACCGTCATCCTGATCATCATCGTAGACTAACGGCACCCTCTGAAGCTTGACTTTGCATTTATAAATGACCTCCTGCCATGTCAAATCTTTTGAAGATACATGTTCTTGTCGGTGTGAGTGACCAGCAAATAGCATGTAGAGGCTCAAGGTGAAAGTAGTGCCAATTTGTGCCGGGTTGAAGGGGTTCATTGAATAGGCAGTATCACCAGCTGTAAGCAAGGTTGAAGCTTGCATAAGGCGGGAGGGTGAGACATTGTGTGGGATGTTAGATGAGATATTCACCCCGGATGTAGTAATTGCCAGATTTATGAAAGGAACCGCCTGCAGCTAATTGTCAGCTCCAGCGCGTAGGTGGGGAAGGGCGTGATGGTGAATACGTCTTCAATCTTCCTTAGGAGTTGCTTGATCTCTTGAACCACAGCATTGATTTCATCCTGGCTCCTGCGTCTTTTACGGCTACCTCCCTGAGCAGACAAGTCGGCAACTCTGACTCCTAGTGATTGAATGTCATGTCTTATGTTCTTCGTCAATGTCAGAGCACTCTCAAGTGAAGTGTTTCCTCTAGCAGAACTACATAGCTCAAATTAATCAAACTAGTAGATGGAGGTTCCATGACAGAGGGACATACATGACCTCCACCAAGTCTATTGCCGGAGATATTATCTGCTAGTAGTTAGCAGTGAAAGGCTAGCTCATTCGAGATCGGAACTGACTCTGATTTTCTGTTCCAGTCTATCCTGTAGCGCTTGAAGCTCTTGTCTATCTTTCCCCTTGATTGACTACAACGGATGGAGCTCGTTAGCTTAGAAAAGTGGTACAAGTGGATTGCCTAGCCCCTGCCCGTAAACTTACAGATATATAACGACCGCATTCTTTTATCGCAAACTGGCTTGTGACAATGATGCCCGACCTAGATTCGTCAGAGAGGAAAGGGCTCGATAAGTGACCTGGTTTTTGAATGTACCTTATGGCAAATGACACTGGACCGAGTCAGCAAAATTCTCAAAAGGCGGAAAGAGCTAAAGGTATACCTGCTTGCTGTGACACCTTTGTAAGAAAGAATTCCATTCTGTGTTGAAGGCGTTGCCAGGCCTCCGAGAAAATGCTGTTGGTAACAGGTTAGGCGGGTCGCGCCTATTCGCGTGGACAAGGGGGGGTGTGGGAGTTGGGTAGTGGGGTGCCAAGAGGGGTAGGCAGGGTCTATGGAAGGAGCATCATTCATCTCACTACAAACCGCTCAAGCATCTGTATATGATATCTGCGCTCTCGGCATACGCCAGGTTTAGGAGATGTGCTTGTACACTTATCGAATATATACCACTCTGTGGGCTATGTTTAGGGAAACCTGTCAAACTTGTGGATTTAGTGACCATGGCCAAATCTTAGCGTTCTGGTGAGATTATAGGGTGCTGAAAATTGTGTATCCCATATCATACTCGCATTATCATAATACCGGTGGAAACGAGCACAAGCACTAGTACTCAAGGAGAGGGATTTTAGGATCACAGTTTAACTCCCAAGGATCATATATAATGTAAATTGAAATAACCTTTCTGTTAAAAATCACAAAACTCCATCCCATGAGAACAGCGTGAAATTTTAGACCCAGCACCCCAACTATCGCCTCCTACTTCTCCGCTTCTGTACCAGTTCGAACCCTTCCTCGTCAATAGTCGGCTCCAGTGGTTGTCGGGGCTGCCTGGGCTCGGATGGCGCTGCAGGGGGGGCATCTCCCATTTCTTCGTCACCCTCGCTCTCCTCGCTAGACGATGAGCCAGTTGGGTCAACTACCTCCTTGAGCATTGAAGAAACTGATGGATTCTTGGGCTTAGCAAGAAATGTTGCGTGGAGCTTATCAACAGTGGAGAAATTGCCGTCTGTGATCTCCTTTCGTAGTACGATTATCTGGCGTGCAACCTAATTATCCATGCACATTAGCCTGAGAGCTTTTTTTTTACGCAAGATGAGCCAGTAGGGCGATAAGCTTACAATCCATGATGAATCGTCTTCTAGACACACTGAAAATTCATCCTCCATGACTTGCAGTAATGTCTCCTCGATGTCGTATTCGTCGGTTTCCGGCCGTCCGACGAACATTTCGACGATAGCCCCAGCAAGCCAATCCCGCTTCCCTGAACTATCCTCCCCGCCCCATAAATTATTCACAGCTTCCGTGAGAACATCCCAGTTATCTAATATGAGAGAAACACCAAGTTCCCACTTTGCAGTGACCTGAGATGAAAGTTGGACAACTGCGGGTTGATGATCATTTCCCATGGTTGCGGGGTGCGTGGGCCGGACGGTCGCCATTGCGTTAGCTGCAGTTTTCAGATTAGATGAAGATATCGAAGATATCTGAGCTGGTAGAGTAGAATTTTGAAAATCGATGTTTGGTGGGAACTTTTTAACGTTTTGGTGCTTGATGTTTGCTCGGTGCATGAAAATCTCTCTGCCCAGGTAATCAGTAAACTACCAGTGCGAGTGCTCGCAGCGGAAAGAAAAAATGCTGTTGCATTGAGATTACTCGTACAGTGCCAAGGGCAGCACAATGGCCAGTACGGTATGGTACTAGCAGCCCCTGGCGGCACTAGTACCAGTGTGGCAGAGGGTCTCCTGCGCCCATACTATATTTCAAACCTCAGACCTATGATCGTCAGCTAAGGTAGTCTGAGTGCTTCGCCAAGAAATCAAACAACATCGACAATACTACTCTATTCTCATGAAAATTCTTGCTCCTCCAGTATGCCTTACAATATAGCGTATGTACTCGTGCGTTTGCTTGTGCCTCCTTACAAGACATCGAGATCCTGACTTTTCCCTGGGCCAGGATGACAAGTGACTTCTTCTATCCACAACCTGGTATGCGGCTGTCCGTCCCCAGCGCCAATATTGATTCCAACATTACTAATTCCTTCTCTCTCCGCAGGTGGAGTCGAAAGTCACATCTATCAGCTGGCTACTGTCCGACCCCTTTACTACTACTCCTACGTCCTTCTCCACGTCTAACTTCGATGTCCCCTCCAGAAACTCCGGGACCGCGGCCATAAAGTAATAATAATAACCCACTCGTATCAAACCCGCCACGGCGTGCGCTACCTCACCAATGGTCTCAAGGTTTACTATGTACCCTTCTTCGTCATATATCGAGAGTCCACATTCCCAACTGTCTTCTCCTTTTTCCCCATATTTCGCAACATCATCATTCGGGAGAACATCGAGATCGTCCATGGACATGCTTCCATGAGTAGCTTATGTCATGAGGCTATTTTGCACGCGAGAACAATGGGTTTGAGGACCTGTTTCACAGATCACAGTTTGTTTGGATTTTCAGACGCGGGAAGTATCTTAGCAAATAAGCTCCTGAAGTTCACATTGAGTGATGTCGATCACGTCATTTGTGTGAGCCATACCTGGTGAGCCCCCTGGAGTGGGAATAACTTGCGGCTAGCCCTCTAATTCCAATAGCAAAGAGAATACCGTCCTTCGCGCCGCGCTTGACCCTTCTATGGTTTCTGTGATACCCAACGCTGTGGTTGCCGAGAATTTTAAACCTGATCCAAATGCTGCTTCTAAGACGCATATCACCATAGTTGTCATATCACGTCTATTCTACAACAAAGGCACAGACCTCCTCGTTGCTGCGATCCCCCGAATATGTGAACTTCATCCTTCTGTCCATTTTATCATTGCTGGTTCGGGCCCGAAAGCGATTGATCTTGAGCAGATGCTAGAGAAACACATGCTCCAAGACCGGGTATCTATGCTTGGGCCAGTGCGACATGAAGAGGTTAGGGATGTCATGGTTCGCGGCCACATATATTTACAACCTTCATTAACAGAAGCGTTTGGAACCGTACTTGTTGAGGCTGCTAGTTGTGGGCTTTATGTTGTCTGTACTCGAGTGGGGGGCATTCCAGAAGTCCTTCCAAGTCATATGACTGTTTTTGCAAGGCCCGAGGAAGACGATTTGGTCAACGCCACCAGCCGAGCGATTAAGGAAATTAGGATGGGAAGGGTAAGAACAGACAAATTTCATGAGCAGGTTAAAAGCATGTACTCGTGGACCGATGTTGCGGAGAGAACGGAACGAGTATATGAAGGCATATGCAGGGGCGAAAGGGTGGGTCTCATGGAGAGGCTAAAGAGATACTACGGTTGTGGCGTTTGGGCTGGAAAGCTATTCGTTTTATGCGTGGTTGTGGATTACTTGATATGGGTGGTACGCAGTTCCCGCCATGCTAAATGATTGCTCGCTGACAGTCTGAATAGTTACTAGAGTTCTTATTTCCTAGGAGTAATATTGATATTGCTCGGGGATGGCCCCGGAAGGCTGCTAGAATTGGAGAAGGAAGTACTAGAAGGGACAGGTCGCGGAGAAGAGAAGAAGTGCTTGTTGAGGAAGAAAATGTACGTAATTGATAGAACATATCTAACCATAAATACCAGGATTCTTTGTTTGTTAGTCCAATACCGGCATTGCCGAACAAGTTGCATGCTGGAGGCGGTATCTCTGGGTTAGGGTTCCGAATACCTTTGGGGTGCAGTAGCACGGGATCGTGCGTAGGATACATACAGCACTGTCCCATACTGATGCGTCGGCCGAATCTTCACAACTTGGCTCATGAACCCCTTAGGGAGCTCACGATTGGTGAAAGTTCAATACGCAGCCACAGCCGATTATAACAAAACATGCAGGATTAACGCCGATAATATAAAACCTCCCCCATAAACAAAACCCAGAGAACACGTCCCTCGTCCGACTCCTCGCCTTGATAGTTTGCCCCGTCAAAAGCCCAACCCGGGTCTCTCGTGCGCCCGGAGGTGTGAGTGATTTGCACTTAGCGAGCCTCAAATTGTACCATACTAGACGCAGGATAATCGAGGTTAGAGCTATCATCCCGAGATAGTGGATTTGATTTCAAGTACCGTGTAGTTCTTTGCTTGTAAAGGATACGGTGGCCACATTCCTTGCAGCGAATAGGTTCTCCTTTATTGATGCCAACTTTGACACCACATTCGGCGCATAGATAAAACATGGTGCCTGCCGGAGCTGGGACGTAGGAACGACCCACGCCTGAAGAGCCAGCCGCTGGAGGCTGGTAGGCCTCACGCTGAGAACCAGTTGACGACATGGGGGGGAATTGGATGAGGGATGATGATAAGATATAAGCGATATTAAGTCGATAGGGTGGTAGGGTAGGGAGGAAGGAAAATACGAGGAGGTTAGAAATTCCCCTTGATCAGACGAAGGTATGATATGGTTTGATAGAGAGAGAAAGGGTGTTTGGCTCTAAACCTTGATGCCTTTCGAAGCCGGATAGCCCACTAGGCTATATTAGGTTAAGTTTGCCCAAACGCGTACTCGAGCATTGTACGAGTAATATTACCACACATCTTGCTCAGATTACTAAAGTGCGATAGAATTGCCACACTTTGAGGAGATAAATATTATGGATAAGATGACAAATCTTGCCCCCCACCCAATCGGAGGCTATGTTTCTTGCCTCTCTTCGCACAATATTATTATTATATCATACGCAAAAAGCATAAGGGGGTCTCCACCTCTCTTGTTCCCTCATCCTTCCTTCACGCTTCCATCATCTCTCCTCCAACAACATCAACACCAACGCCACCAACCCCCATCCCCAAACTTCTCTGGACTGACCTTCTCTCCAGTAGCTGACCTCCAGTTCTCCTCCAGCTTCACCTCTCAGTCTGCCTCAACAATAAACCATCAAATTCACAGCTTTTTACGATTCTTATCGCCTCGCCTCGCTTCCGACACACATCTCGTGGTTATACTGGCACTTCCTCACTCGCCTCCTCTCTTGCCCCACTGTTTCAGGTTCGTTCAGTATTTGCCCTTAAAGGAGAGGTCTCGCATCTCTCTTGCATGGTTTGAGAAGTCAGAACTCGAGACTGGATTTTTTTCATCTCCAGACTCTTTTTGTACAGCACACTTTGTTTCCGCTGAGGAAAACTGCTTTGCACTCATCTTGTCATTTACTCAGTTCTTTACTTTTTACTTTTTTTCCCCCTCCTCCGACTGTTACTTGTCAAGCCCTAGGTCTGTACTGTTCGGCTCATATAATTATCTGTTTCTCCAAATCAAAAGAGAATCTCGACGAGAAGGAAAAGAAAGAGAAAAAAGAGAAATATTCTACCAAGCTAAGGGCAGTTGCTGAGTGCGTGACGGTACCCTAACCTAAACATTTCCTCGTTGCAACAGTTTTTAACGCATTTCTCCTCCTTTTTTCCTTACCCTTTCATCCCTCCCTCGCAACAAGCTGGTATAATTCCAACCTACATTTTTTTACTCTTCAATCGTACCAAAAAAAACAAAGCGAATAGTCTTATTCTCTTAAACCGTCGCCTAGATTCATTGTGACGCTCGATACAACCGGGTCACTATCAACACTAGGAAACACTTAGCTCTCCTTTATCCTTCCCTCCTTTTCATCCTCGCCGTTCTCACTCCAGAGGACCTGGAATCGCGGCGATGTCCTCCTCTGTATTTTTCAGATTCAAGTCTCACAAAGAGTCAACACGAGTAACATTTGACGGTACTGGCATTTCAGTTTTTGAATTGAAGAGGCAGATTATCGTGCTCAACCGTCTTGGGGATGGCACCGACTTTGATTTCTCAATTTATAATGCCGATACAAATGAAGGTATGATCCGAATTCCATCCTAAAATATTGGCGAACCCCTCTTAACCACGATAAATAGAATATGACGACGATACCACTATAATTCCCCGTTCTACATCTATCATTGCTGCCCGTCTCCCCCCCAGCAAGCCGGGGCGCGGAACTGCTCAGCGCTATGTCAGCGGGAAGGCGCCCGTGAATGCTCTTCCTAATGCCGGGCGGAGAGAGAAGAACTTTGGGAATGGGGCCCAGGCTGCTAAGAAAAATGGGAGCCCCCAACCCGCGAGCAGTGCTCCCGTTTTAACTGGAGGGGAATCTGAAGAAGAAAAGATTGCTGCGATGTTTCAAGCCTCTAGTGAGCAGTGGAATAAAACCCAGGAGCAGATGGCAAAGTGCGTATATAGCTTTGAATATGATAGACAATTTGAGCTGCCGTGTGCATCTAGATACTAACACGAGGTGTGATTTCCGCAGTGCTACTCCCATTCATCGTGGAAACCAAGGTTTCAAAAAGAATAATGCGCCAGCTCCTGGACACCCACCGCCAAATGGGTATATTTGTTATCGTTGTGGCGAGAAAGGTGAGATATGACTAACTCAGCTCCTAAAACATATTATACTGACAAAGACAGGCCATTGGATTCAACAGTGTCCCACTAATGCTGATCCTACTTTTGACGGACGTCCCCGCGTTAAGCGTACGACTGGTATTCCCCGTAGTTTCCTCAAGACTGTTGAGAAGCCTCTTCCCCCATCTGGAGATGATGATAATACCACTGCGCACTCTAACCCGACCTCGGTCATGGTAAATGCTGATGGCGAATATGTTGTCGCTCAGCCTGATCAGGCCTCGTGGGAGTCTTACCAGAAGAAAGCAGCAACCAATTCAAAGGCTGCAGCACCGGTTGGTAGTAAGGAGTTGCAGGATAAAGGAATCGAGTGCCTAATCTGTCATAAACTTATGCGTGATGCATCAAAGACCCCGTGTTGTGGGAAAGTGTACTGCGAAGACTGTATTCACACTACATTGTTGGAGACCGACTTTGTCTGCCCGAATTGTGATGCAAAGGAAATTCTTCTGGATACCATTGTGCCTGATGAAGACACCAGAAAGAAGGTAGAGGGATACCTGAAGGAAAAGGATGCCAAGGAAAAGGACCTAAAAGAGAGAGAGAAATCCAAGAGCCCTTCTGTATCATCCTCTGTTGGTAAAGCAAAGGAACCTGGCGTCTCTCAACGTGTCGACGCGACACCCTCTGCTGCGCCCTCCCATGGGAGAGTGCCTGCCTCTGTTCATGGTTCTATGGCTGGAAACCTTGGTCCTAACTTGAGGAAGAGACAAGCAGAAGAGGAGTTCGAGCCTAGAATCCCCCGCGGCCCGGCGGCCATGAGAAACAATAACCCCCAATTCCAGCAGCAGCCGCCGCCCCATCCAATACAGCCTCTTCAACAGCAGAATGGTGGATATAATAACAACGGCCGGATGTTTAACCCTCAACAAGCTTTCCATCACCAGTTCCCAAATCAAAACACTCACCAACCAACTCCTACACCCCCGCACCAGTTCCAGGCCTTCAACCAGTATCCCAGTGGCATGAACGGTATGGATAACATGAGCGCTATGAACGGCAACTACTATCCTCAGAATGGTCACTATGTTGCTAACGGGATGATGGGGATGGGCGGAATGGGTATGAATGGCATGATGGGTGGTGGCATGGGCGGTGGTATGGGTAATGGTATGGGCGGTGGAATGGGCGGTGGTGGTATGAGCGGTGGTGGTATGAGCGGTGGTGGTATGAGCGGTGGTGGTATGAGCGGTGGTGGTATGGGTGGAATGGGCTCTCACAACCCATACCATATGGGGATGAACGGTGGTGGTGGCGGCGGGGCCACCATGAATGTTAATGGGCACGGCGGGAATCCAATGATCAACCCGTCCTTCGCCCAGCAGTTCCAGCATCAGCACCAGCATCCCCAGGGCGATCCACGTGCTGCTAAGTTTGGATACTTTCCCAACCAACAGAAGACCATCTTCAGCGAACCCTTTCCAAGCGAGGAGGACAGTCCCTACATGAGGAAACCAGTCAACCCGCACAGACATTCACGACCCAAACGCATCCGCCCTTCAGACTTCAAGGCCCTTGGGGAATAGTTGGGAAAGCCCGGATAGAAAGAAACCGGAGCCATAACACTCCTTTGTATAGGACGGCAATCATCCGTTTGTATAAAAACAACCACCCCACCCACTAATAGGGCTAAAATACCCCGTCCATGTACTCTTTACTTATTCCTTTCCTTTCCTTTCCTTTTTTCTTCCTTATGCCTGTCCCTCTCTTTTCTTTTATCTGTACGACTTACGAAAGCCGATTTCACGAACATCGCGGGAGCCCCGGAGATGGGAGCATGCATTCTCTTTTACAAAAACTGAGGTTTATCCATGGGTTCCAGCAATGACGGGCAATGAGGCCGTGACGGAAGTTGCGTCGTGTTTTTGGCGGGCTGAGCGGTTTGGCCGGATGGCCTGGTGGGTCGGGAATCGGCTGAATGGGTTTTCTGGTGTTGTTCAAGGTGGAAATCTGGAGTACGGCGTGCTGGCTTTTCTCTTTTCCTTATTCCACTTCTTTCCTTCTTCATCTCGATCATCCTCGTCAATATTTTCGGTCAAAAAAAATTCTTGTTCCTTTTTTACTCGATCTTTTTTCTGTCGCATTTTAAACTGCTGGTGGAAAATAAACGGAATCCTTACTTTTTCTTTTTTCTTTTTTCTTTTTTCTTTTTTTTCTCCCCTCCCTCCCCCTAATTCCTCGGTTCCCTCCTTCGAGAGAGATGGTCGACCTTACAGTCTCCTATTTGTTTTCTTTACTATTTTCTGTCTTCAACTTCGGGGGCTTACCCCCGGAGACATGTATAGTTTTGAGAGAAATTTAAACTTCTTGACATTATTTCACGTGTTTTTGCAATCGCTTTATCCCTATGAAGTTCAGTTAATCGCGCATTATAATGATTTCACAACTTGTGAGTGATGAGCTGCGCCCTCTCGCACTCATATGCCATCACTCGCCATGGCCAGCTCTCTGCGTAGTTTATTTTTTTTCCCTTTTTCCACAGGACCCAAAAGTACCGTGCTACGCCTGTTCTTTTCTTTGTTATTTTTGATAGAAATGTACGATAGGCATGAAAAAAAAATCATCCAAACCTAGCGGTAGTCTTTGGGACAGTGAATTAGAATTTGTACGATAACTTAGCCCCTGACGTCTCAGAGCAGGAAAAGCACAGTGCTCCCCTTCCATTCCCCTCTACCGCTGAGCGAGCGCGAGTCAGTGAAAACATGGGCTCAACACCAAACCGCCGCAACAATGCCGAATTATAAGTGTCCTAGTCCCAATATTATTATTATTATTGTTATTATTGTTATTATCCCCTTCCTCATTCCCCCAGATTCCCCATCCCCAGGTCGGCATTGAGAGGGGAGGAGGGTAGATGTTCCTCGTGAACAAACATACAAACGGATAAATAAATAAATAGCTCACACTTCCTAAGTTATGATACCCGGCAATGAACTCCCATCTCCCATACAACCTGTGGCGACCAACTTCTTTCACGATTGCCTGGCACAGGCCGCCGCACGGGCGGATGGGTGATTGATTACACGACCTTCCGTTGGGCAATACTGTACCCATCGGGATATGCGTTGCGAGTGATGATCGGTGAATGAACGAGTCTTATAAAATAATGCCAGTTTTATAATATTTTCCGGATATCATACTCTTTTTTTTGAAATCGGTGGGCAGTCCTAGCTTTTGGAATGGATATTGGGAAAAACTGCCGTGCCTCTGCTGATTTCCATATTGTGATATATAGATGCTTGGAGGGATAGGGGTTACGACCAATTTGGGCTATCATAGGTAGCGAGTGTAGTATCATAAAAGTGGGTTGCTATTTTACTCGCGTTTATCTACCCTCCGTTGTAATAATAATAATAATAATATTGTCATTATTATTATTTCTCTCTTCTTCCTCCTCCTCCTCTCAAATCTTATGTAAGGTGTCATAGGAGGAAAAATTACTGCAAGGAATCTCTCATAGCCTTCAAGAATGTTCTCCCATTCGCGTCTACATTCTTATCAGCGCACGCAGCATCCCACGCGGCGACACCGCCAAAGTTCGGGTAGCTCTTGATCTTGCTGACGTAGCCAGCCATTTCGGAGTGGGTAGCGTACCCCGATCCCGTGTCTGGCGCACCGAGGAAGCCCGCAAATATCTTCGTTCCGACGACGCTGTTTGCAGCGACGTCCTTGGACCAGGTGTCGAAGGAAGAGACGAGGCCGGTGGTTGCGCAGTAGTTGTTGTAGAACTGGATAAAGAGGTAGTCGACAAGATACACTGCGCTCCCGATCGAGGCATCGGGATGTATGCATTGGGGGGCGGCAGAAATGTAGTACTTTTTAGAAGCGGAGGCGAATTTACTGCGGAGCTCAGAGATGAGTTTTGGCCAGCCGTTGGGGTTATGGTTTTCGTTGTCTGAGTTTGCGGTGGTTAATTGGAATTTTCCGTTAGGTGGTGGGAGAGGAAGGGGATATACCAATGTCGAAGCCGTCGACCTTAGCATTGCCAAATGGTCTCATGGACTCTAGTCCGGTGCCCTCACCAAAGAGCTTCCAAAGATTATCCGCATACTCAGATGCCGCAGCATCATTGTCCAACGTCTGATTCCCCTCAGAGCCCTGCAGGCCCATGAACACCAATTTCCCCTTTGCCTGGCACTCAGTGATCGCGGTGCCAAACTCAGGACAGCTAATCAAGTCCGTCCCACTAATTGGGTCCTCGCAGTACCCAGAAAGGTTCACGCCGGGAAGTCCTCCTTTCCCCTTAATGATGTCGACGAACCCAAGCACAATGATATCCACAGACGAATCGGCGCAGAACTTCGCGAGGGAATCGCTGGACTGCGAGCGGGTCTGCCCAAAGTATGCTACTGTCTTCGCGGCTACTGTCTTCGTGGCTACTGTAGTGTCCGGTACAGGCTCGGCTTTGCAGACCGGAATCGCAGCTGCGTGCGCGGAGCTCAGGATCGTTGAGGCAAGACAGAGAGCGGAGGTAAGAATTAGAGAAAACATCCTGTGTTCACACAAAATCTTTAAAAAATAATGGGAAAAAGTGATGCAGAAGATATAAATCTAGCAGAAATGAATGGCAGTAGTATTTGACTACTTCAAAGGAATGTTACCGCAGAGGCCGTAAAGAGAAGCGATGCTGGCTAGCCAGTTGGTCCGTCGGGAGTGAGTAAGGTGTCTAAGGGATCCCATCCCATACTTATATTGTCTGAGGCCCCAAACTCATAATGAGGTGTTGCGTATATCTTAGACATGGGAGGAAATCACAGCCCAGGTACAGATACCTCATTAGGACTTCACACCGTACCGAGAAAAAAGTTTTTGTTTATGGGTACTTGGAAAGATGTGATGGGAATTGGTCCGTGGGTCATAGGCATGGATTCCTCTTTTCCTCTTTTTTCCCCCATCCCCTCTAAGTCTTTTCCCCTTTCAAGGGGGGATTTAGCCTGGATGTTGTAGCTTCTGCGGCACTCCTAGCCAAGAGGGTGTGGAGATGAGTTGCTTTTCTTCTCGCAGTCCAGTGAGCCCTGGTGACCCAACCTGGCATTACGCAGGCAGAGGAATAGAACCGCGGATACCGTGCTTAATCCTCCCCAAGCACGAGCAGGGTGCGGGTATCAATATATCAGCCACACTTTTCCCACTCTCTCCATTCTCCACTGCACCTTACCGGCCAATCGATGCCAATAAATTTTGGGGAGACGCCGTGGCATTGATTCCAGCACTCTGTAGTCAAATTCCATTCTCAAAGGCTCACAAAAGACTCAGTAAAATCGGAATCGGAACAAACTCCACCAGCGTGACGAGGAAGCTAGCTGCGATATCTGCACTAACTTACCTAGCTCCTCGCCAAGCTCAACCGGCGGATAATTGGAAGCATTCTAACCTAGTAGGGAATAGCCCTATAAGGCATTTAATAGGAGGAATATACGATATTCGCCAAACAAGTCCCAAAAAGGGCCACCCAAGCATTCGTACGGTACTGCACCTTTTAGTCGGGAAAATATATTGAGTATTAGTACTGCACGGCACACTTATTTGTTACTGCTCTAACAACCAATTACCAGGGGGTCACACTCACATACCGGTACCTTGCAGCCATCCAATCTAACAAACTTAAAGCAGAGACAATCCCTGCGCCGCTAGTTCGGCAAAGTTTTCTGGGGCATCTAAGCAAGTCAGAACGATGGTTTCTACTCGAGTAGAGATCGACTCCATCAAAGCTTCTTCTAATACTTTGATCCTGCGTCTCCCCTTTCTCCCCCTTCACACAGCCTAGTGTTAAGAAGCGAATTACCAGTGTCATATGATCGGAGCAGAATTTGAGTGGAGCATTTGTCGATTGATTCGCTTTCTTGCTGTCGAGCCTTTGCACAATACCACTCACCGGAGCCTGTCCGTCAACCCCACCACTGCAGGGACCAAAAAGCTTGGGTGTACTGTACTAGCACTTGTACCGTAAAGTCTGCATTTTTTTTCTTTCTGGCCAACTAGCTCGGAGAGAAAGCCTTACTGTAATTAACAAAGTCCTTGGGCTCTTATTGATTATACGAGTTTTCCTCCCCCCCTTGGTTTCATACGTGAACTAATTCGCATCACTACGAGTATTCGAACTACTGTAACCGACTAGACTTCGCCCTCATTAGCTCTTCGAGTGATCCGCCATGACACTATTACCGGAACCCGCAATGAACGCCGTGCCAGGATCTTAGCGGTAAATTTCCCAAGATTCACTTTTTCCTTTCTCAAGTATTCTTCGCCCCGGAAATCCGCAAGTCGTACTATGCAGACCAAGAGGCTTCCTTGTACAAGTCCCCGGCATGAAGAACCCGAACACAGGGGGGATCCTGGAGTCTAAATTTTGTATGTGACTTAGATAAGCACGAGTGATTCACCATACAAAATTCAGGCTCTAGGATCACCCCTGTGTTCGGGTTCTTCATGCCGGGGACGTGTAAGAACATCGTAAAGCTGAGGTCTCATTTGATCTTTGGGGTCAGGAATATTGCATCTACTCCCTAGGCTTGGGGGCCACGACAACTTACAGCGCCGGGCTCAGCACGATCCACGTCATATGATACCGAGTCGGCCTTGCATCTGGCGATCCCCGCCGCTCTCGGGAGTTTGCTAGAATTGGTCCCAGTGAGCGAAGACGTTTCAGAAGGTAGTAACATGAGGGTTTTTATGCAAATATTAAGAGCAGAGCTATTTGACCCTTGAAACGGTTAAAAGGCAATAGAACTCACTCTTGCATCGTGAGAATGGAGTCGTGGTACCGGTAATCCCAAATCTATCTGTTTATTTTATCCTCCAAGTGAGGTCGGAGTAAGGTATTATCTAGTACCAAGCAGACACCATCCTATGAGTAGAACTAGAGATGCAGGTACCCACTAACAACCTGTCTCACCACTAGATCTAAAATCAAACCGCCCCCCTAGGCAATCAACTCTACCTCACGGGCAGTCCCTTCCCACAGTCCGGACAACGAACGCTCTCTCCATACGTCTAGTCTGGCTTTTGAACTCCTCTACCTCTTTGTAACAATCTAACGGTGTGCGGTCACTATCACACTCCGTTAGCCTGCCATCCCCTCCGCCGCCTCTCCTCTTCCATTTCCTCATCTTATCTTCCACAGCGATCCCCGCAGCCCCACCCTTCCGATCCGAAAGTTCAACTCACTTCAATCTCAAGCACTTGACAACCTCCCCCCTTGCCCTCTCCACCTCGCCGTCAATTTTGGCCATCCTAGGCATGCGTTCTAACCTCTCCTTCAACGCGTCAATTTCGGCCTGCACCTGCTCCCTTCCCAATCCCTTTGTGTCCCCATTCTTATCGGTCTCGGAGAGCTTACTCTCCAGATCAACCAGAATCTGAGATTCCCGCGACTGCAAGCGCTGCAGCTCACTCTCAACGCGGGATTGGATCTGTATTTCTAACGACTTTCCACGGGTGCTGTCTGTCTGGTTATCCATTCCCGGGTAGGAATCTCGTTAGTTCCTTGCCAAACAACTTTATTCAAGGGGTGATGTGTGCGTAAGACAGGACAGGAGGGAAAAGAAAAACCTCGCTGGAGGATTGCAGCGATTCGACGAGGTCGTTGGAGAAACGCACCGGAGTTTCGCTCCTATTGGGTAATTTTGAATTAGCAATTCTCTCTTAGCTACTTATTTCCAATTTCCGTCACTGGAGAGGATTGTAGAGGAGGGGATTCTGTGTTTTACCCATCGAAGACATGTTCGGCCGGTTTGCTGTTGCTGGAACCCATTGTAGCGGTAGTGGTTGAAATGATTTTTAGCCTTGGTTGTTGTCTGAGTTAGGATTAAACTTTTTTTCGAAACCTAGAAATTCTATGGGATGAGATGTTCTATTCGGAGAGGTAAATTTAAGCCCGAGTTGCGGGTGAGGCAACTTGGCTCAACGAAAAGCCAAGGCGATCCTGCTTGCGACTTATCTCCCGCCCAGACCTGTGGAAACCAAACAGTGCATTTCTTTGTCACCTTCCCTTCCCCTCTGTCAGTCGTTACTTACGCCTCTCACATCCCAACCACGAACCTACTGCAAACACTTTCCACCGCTAAAACATGGATCCCGAGAGAGAAAGCTCGCGCCTATGGCGTGCCTGGAGAACTGTTCATGAAATGGCCAGAGATAGAGTATGCCTCCCCACTCCCTCCCTCCACTCACTGGAGTCGCGATAGAACGGACGAATGAGCCAGGGTAACACAGCTACTAACTGCCCAGGGATACGAAATCTCAGAGGAAGAAATCACGATAACCCTCGAAGAGTTCCGCCACCAATACTGTGATGGCGAGGGCCGTCCAATGTAGCCTTTCCCGCTTTTAGCAATCGCACAGAACAAACACTAACTTCCCTGACAGCCGCAAAAGCCTCACCTTCAAGGCCAACCCCAGCCCTGACATGATCAAACAGCACACTCCAGCCCCCAATCAGCCGGCTACCGTCGGCACCCTCTGGGTGGAATTCAACGCAGAAAGTAACATTGGAATCAAGCACATGCGCGCCTTCGCGCACACCATCAATAGCGAGAACTTCCACACGGGCATCTTCATCTGCTCGAGCCACCCCACTCCCGCTGCCATGAAGATCGTCCCCACCGTGCTGCCGAGCGTCATCGAGGTCTTTTTGGAGAGCGACTTGTTAGTCAACATCACCAAGCATGAGTTGGTACCCAAACACATCCTCCTCAGTAGGGAGGAGAAGAAGAAGTTGCTCGAGAGGTATAGGCTCAAGGAGAGCCAGTTACCGAGGATCCAGGGGGCGGATCCGGTCGCTAGGTATTACGGACTTAAGAGGGGGCATGTGGTTAAGATTGTTAGGAAGAGTGAGACTAGTGGGCGCTATGCTAGTTATCGTCTTTGCATGTAAAACTGGGGATTTTGAGGGTGAACGAAGGTGTACGAAAAGTGGGATCGGCGTTGTGTCATTTTTAAACTCTACAGTAATGAGGGTATACCTCTAGTTGAATTTGTACTTGCGGTCTGTAATAGCATCAGGCAAACAATCTTACAAGCAGAGCTGCATAGACACTTGTTTTGAAAGGGGAAAAAGGAAGGGAAAGGGGGGCTAAAGAAAGAAAGAAAGAAGCAAAGAAAGCAAACTCCCTGAACTTTTGGTAATCTATGTTTGCTAGATGTAAGTACACTCAACTCCCACCGGCGCCTAACCCAAATGTCCTAAAAAATCCCCAAGTTCAAAGTCCAAACACCGGGGCAGCAACTTTATCCCAATTCTCATCCCAGCGATTCCCGGTCTCCCCCAGAGCCCCCTCCTTCAGCTTCTTCAACCGCTGTGATGCAGGATTGAACAAATTCTGCCTCCGTTAGCAACTATCATGACCACAGAGAAAGTGCGACTTACAACAAGCACATCTCCCAACTCCTCCCCAGTCTTGAACACAATTCCATTGACCCCATCCTTCACAAGCTCACTAATAGCCAAGTATTCAAATGCTGCAACGGGAACCCCCGCACCAAACAAGTCAACCACCTTCATCGGAAGATCAACCCCAGATGTGCTGGTATGCAAACTAACGCCCAAATCCGCACATCCAACCATCTTGGGATAATCTTCAGACTCAAGCCAGACACTCTCAATTGTAACGTACTGGAATTCGAGTGTCTCTATACGAGCCATATACCCGTCACGAAGTTGTCCCTTTCCAGTAATGACCGCAAGAATTGAGGGAGCAGATCCGGGCTTTAGGAAATTGGCGCCGGATGCCCATCGGTCGTAAATTAGTAGAGCTCCGAGGAGGTGGCTGAAGTCTTCGTCTGGGGTCCAGGAGGTACTGGAGATTACGAGGCGGGTTGAGCCTGAGGCGATTGCAGATGCATGTCGGGTGGTTGCCGGGTGCGATTCTAGGAATTGACCGCGCTCTTCGGGTGAGAGTGGAGTGAAGTGAGCTGGCGGTCTATCATAGAGGGTTTTGATGGGGGTTCTGGGGCCGTCAGCTCAGCCATTTTTTCCATTTTTTCCATTTTTTCCAGAATTTAGTCAGATAGGGGGGATGTAATACTTGACTCTCCAATCGTTCTTCAAAGTCAGGCCCATAAGGTCTGTTACGGTAAAGTTTGCGTATGCACCCCTTCCGATAAACATCTCGTATATTTTGCAAAAGTAGACTATCGGGTGCTCCTTGAGTTTGAGCTGTAAGACACTCCAGCCGAAGTTATGCCAGTCAATAACAATTTTCATCCCCCGCAGAGCTCCGACAAGTTTCGTTACAGCTAGTGTAGGTATCGCCGGTGGGTTCTGGAGCAGGATGTATCCGGCCGATGGTGGGATGATGTAGCAGAGCAGGTAGAGCATAGACGTAAGTTGGAAAAGAGCCTTCAAAGGAGCAAACAGAATGAACCGAATTGGGGTATCAGTTCGGAGGAATCCTGGGGGCGGGGGCAACGGGCACATTTTGATATTCGGGTTGTCTACGAGCTCCGGTCTCGGAGAAGATTCTAAGCCCTTTTTTAGCACACAGTGGGCAGCTTCGGACGAAAGCTTGAAATACCATCGTATCCAACTAAGTCCACCAATCCACCTTTGCGCGCAATTGATAAAGCATGATATTGCATGCGAGGACTCCGTCCAATATCCCCGAGTACTACAACCACAACTCGTGGTTTCTCCTCTTTCTTCGGTGGAACATGTCTGCTCGGTAAGCAGAGCAGGAACAAGGAAAACGAAAGCGAAACAAAAAGTAAAGGAGTTCCCCAAAACTCAAGAGAATCCATCATGTCTCCCGTTTCGTATGATGTTTTCTTCTTTCCTTCAGGGGGGAAGGGTCGAGGTGGGGAGGGTTGGGCTTATTGAAGGACAGCTGGCGAGTTGGCTGTCATGTGCAGTTAGAATTCAGGGCTGACCGTCCTTATTTACACCCACCGTAACCTGTGCGGCTCAATTGCTCAAGCCACCCTACCAATTTGATAAAGCTTGGCTATATGGTTGGGGACTTTCATTTGGGGATTTGGATTTGGACCTCATGCATTTTGTGGGGCGCAATTGATGCTAATTTATGCATCATGATTTACTGCTTTTTACGAGAGGTCTGTGAGATCTTGTTCCGTTTGAAGAGTTTCGGAGGTTAGACACGAGCTGTCACTCGGAAATATGTATTGCAGCCGTTTCCGTGTAGGCGCAAAGGCTGCGGCGATGATAGGTTGACCGGTCCCTTTGCTAGAATATGCCGTGTGATATAACTTCTAATATTTTGACCACTGATCGAAGGCTCCTCTAGTTATTGCGATTGGAACGCGTGTATTACACCCAACGCCGGTAGATCGAGCGGTTGTGATACTAAAAGTTGCCTTGCTCGGTATGGTGGACCAGAGTGCAATTCTTCACCAAGCTAACGGTCACAGCAGATGTAATAGAATACGAGGATTGGGTACGAGGGTTACGGGGAAGACGATACCTCCACCCGGGAGTCAACAGAACCCAACAGCGTCCTTTTGTTTCTTCTCCCTCGATCCACGGGAATAATACCCACCCCGTAGCCTGTCTGTGATCGGTTTTGAGTTCCCCTGCTGTAACGGAGATCTGCTGGTTGGAGCTTAGCGCCTACCGGTATCGTGCGAACTAAAGTACAGTTGGCTTCGTGCAAAGGCGATGTAGCATTATACAGGTAGAAAGATAAGAAACTGGGAATCTCGAACCTTCCTCTGTGTGGCCCGGATTTGTTTTCGCTCCTAGTTCCTTGCGTGGATTTGGATTGCTGTGCTATGCCGGCGGTCCCTATCCTTATCCTGCCTAGTTTTCTAACTACGTAAAATCCTCCCGCAGAACCTGAAAGGAGTTATACACCTGGGTTTCTCTTGAGAGATAGTGTGCATGATGGGGCAAGATCCAGCTTTTGGGGTTCAACATTTCTTGGCGTAAGTGGCAGGGTTTAGCCTAGGTTCCGACGATTGTATGATATGATACCTGGATTGGGAAATGCCAAATTTACCGCTCGATTTTGCTATCCAGAGAGCAATTTTTCCCTGCTCAAACCAAGAAACATCCATCCTCAGGCGGCTGAGGTAGCAATAACAATAGGGCAGGGACAGCGGACTAACAGGAGAGAGAGGACGGCGCCGGAGCAAAGAGAGCTTATCGGGCACAGGCAATACCGGGAGGATTAATATTTTTTCGATCTGTGGGTTTGCTTGTCATTGGTTCAGTTTTCCCGTTTGTGACGGAGATCAACTGAATGGGTTTCGTGCCTCACGTATCCCTGCCTCAAAGGATTCTTGGGTTGTGGTAGGGTAATGTCGGCGATCACATCTTATCACTCAGCCTCAAGTAGGGTTCGAATGGTAAGGTACCGTAAGTTACCATACGATACAATACGGTAATATACGGTAACGTACGGTAAACTGACCATGCGCCGTTTGCCGACCGTCATAAAGTTCCATATCATGATCTTGGATCTTAGTGCGATACTCATGTCATAGCCAAGAATGCCTAGCAGTAGCTGATATTTTGTGGGTTGGGTTGCTTCAGCTTGATAAACACAGAGGGCAGAAGACAGGATTACCTAACATCAGAATCTAAGGTGGGAGAGGCCGTTTTCCGGTATTTTATCTGCCTAGTGTAATTTACGTAATTTACCGTATGGTATCAACCGTGTAAGGTACGGTAACGTACCGTACTTTTCGAACACTAGCCTCAAGAAAAAAAGTTAGCTAACAGAGCCTCACCACCCCTCCTCCATAACAATAACGATAGCAACAACCACGATACAGCTTCACGAATTGGGTATTACCATAACTATTCGCGAAGGCAATCTTAATTTCATCATGGCGCTGAACAAACGCCAGCGCAAAATAGCCGATTCAATTGCGCAGGATTCACCACCTCCCCCTACCCATTCGCGGATTCTTGCGCCTTTCAGGGTATGCTTCGGTCTTTGTCTATATTTATTTAGGTGGGAGAAAAACGGCCTTTTACTGATGGTTCATAATGGGTTACTATAGGCGATTGGCCACATAACGTCTACCACTGTGCCCCCAACACCATTTTCTATCTTACCGCTGGGGAAGACATTCCAGCTTACAACTGCCCTCTCGAATACCATACAAACCTATGACGTTCGTCGATTAAACCTTGTATTCGCCTCATCGCCGCCTACTCCCGGGACTATCTGTCAAATCGCTGCGCATCGGGATGTAGTGTATGTCGCCTTTGAAGATCCGCTTGTCAAAGTTTGGGTCTTTAAGAGGGGAAAAAGGATCGCTGAATTGGCTGCTGCGGGTGAGGGGAGGAAGAAGGCCACCGAATGGCGGGACTTGGTGATTTTTGGTGATTGGGTTGTGGGCGTTTTGGACTGGGGGATGGTCGTCTGGAAGAGGGAAACTCGGGAGGTCTATACCGAGATTGAGATGGATGGTCGGGGTGAGGTTACGGCCGCGGTGCATCCAAGTACCTATTTGAATAAAATTGTGATTGCGAGGATGGGTGGGATGCTTGAGATCTGGAATGTGAAGACTGGGTGCGGATTGGTCCATATGCTCCGTCTTGAATTGCTCTTTGCTAATATTTGTGATTTACAGCAAGAAAGTTTATACCATCCTGTCGCCGGTTGCTTCCACGGGAGAGGAGCCATTAGAAATTACAACCTTGGTGCAATCCCCGGCTATCTCTGTGCTTGGTATTGGATTTTCGACGGGTGAGGTTCACCTTCACAATGTACAAACCGATAAACCTCTGTTCACACTAGGCGGTTCTACTGGTGACATTATTTCCGCTACTTCTCGTGGCCAGAAACGAGTTACGAGTGTCTCGTTCTGCACTGATCCGGCGGTCGGTGCGGGAAAATCAAGGGTACTAACTGATTCTGGGGGCAACATGCTTGTGGTTGGGCACCATGATGGCGATATCACGCTGTGGAACTTGAAAAAACGTAGAATTGCGTCGATTATGCGGAACGCTCATGACGGGCCGTTCGGCGGGGGTGTTATTGCTGAATGGCTGGTGGGACAGAACGTCTTAATTACGAGCGGTGGCGACAATAGTATAAAGGTATTTTCTAATCTTTACTCTAACAGGGCCTGCTTGTGCTCACAAATTTTTAGGAATGGGTTTTTGATTCACCACATACCACACTTCCCCGTGTACTACGCTCCCGGTCTGGGCACTCTAAACCAATAACTTCACTAACCTTCCTGAATCCTTCCACTTCTCACTTCCTCCTCTCTGGGTCACTTGATTCTTCGTTCCGAGCTCATTCCATGAGAAATGATGCACAGTCATTCGTTTTCTCAGAGAAGGCCGGGACCAAAAGGCCAAGCGAACCTCCACAAAATGGCGAGAGGGGCACACATTGGGCCAATAGGGAGTTTTCTGCACCAAACCCAGTAACCTGTATAGCAACTGTAGCAGGTGAAGATGGTGCCGGAAACGCAGGAAATGCGGCACGGGACCTGGCAGGAATAATAACCGGTCACCGGGGCTCTGAATCTGGAAGACTTTGGAGCTTTGAGAACAAGTCATTAAGGGGGCGCTGGGCTAAAACAACTGATGGTGGGCTCATCTCGAGTGTAGCTGTGTCATCTTGCGGAACCTTCTGTTTCGTAGGTTCTAGCAATGGCGGGATAGCAATGTATAATATCCAGAGCGGGATCAAAAGACGCCAGTTTCCTGAGCCAGTGTCAGCCGCCGCGGCGAAGCGTCTGAAGAATAGTACCGGGCCAGCGAAGTTGGGCATGGCGGGTATTGGAAAGCATACGAAGGCGGTCACAGGAATCGTGATTGACTCTCTAAACCGAGTCGTGATTAGTGCATCACTAGATGGAAAAGTCAAGTTCTGGGACTTCAATACCGGAATTATCATCCATGAAATCAACTGGAGTAACTCTGGTGCAATCACTAAAGCGAAGCTACACAGACACTCTGATCTTCTCGCTATTTCCTGCGATGATCTTTGCATCCGGGTGGTGGATATTGAAACCCGCAAGGCTGTGAGAGAGCTTTGGGGTGCGCGAGGAAGGATAAGTGATTTTTGCTTTTCGAACGATGGAAGATGGATTTTCGGCGCTTCGACGGATAGCGTTGTCAGAATTTGGGATTTGCCCACTGGGCATATGATTGATGGTATCAGGACTAAGAGTATTGTTACTGCTATGGCGTTTTCTGGGACTGGAGAATTTCTGGCGACGGCTCATGTGGATAGTGTTGGGATAAACTTATGGTAAAATCTACTCTTCCATGCGTGTCTGGGGCAGGGCTGACTGTTGTTGGTGTTGAGATAGGACGAATAGAACTTTGTTCAGACACGTCCCAACCAGACATCTTGATGAAAAGGACATAGTGGACATGACTGCTCCGTCAGCCTCTGGAGAAGGCGGTGTCGGTGTCATCGAAACTGCGCTCAATCCCCAGGATGATGAAGAGGATGACACCACCGGCACATACACCTCGATGGACCAACTAAGCAGCAACATGTTGACGATGTCGCTCGTTCCAAGGACAAGATGGCAGACACTACTTAACCTTGACGTTATCAAGGTAAATCCTTCCTTCCCTACTCGCTCCCCATAGCCTCTAGGAAAACAAATCTAACCTTCTCTTGTAGCAACGAAACAAACCAAAAGAAGCTCCCAAAGCTTCCGAAACAGCCCCTTTCTTCCTCCCCCCACTCGGGGCAAGGTCTGATCCATTCGCGCCAGTTGCCAAAGAAACAGCCAGTGGCACCAACAGCACTCAGCCAACTGACTCCCAATCTCTCGAAGCCGAGCGATCCCGCATCCTCCGCATGAGTCAGGATAGCGGTGAATCCACCTTCACCCAACTCCTCCGCGACGCAACAGACCACAGCGACCGAGACTACACCCTCTTCCTCGCCCACCTAAAAACGCTCCCACCTTCGACGGCGGATCTCGAGATCAGGGGTTTGCAAGTGAATGAGCTGGCACAATTCGTGCAGGCTATGACGCAGCTACTGAGGAGCCGGAGAGACTACGAGCTCGTACAAACTTGGGTCAACGTGTTTCTCAAACGGCATTCTGAGTCCGTGATGGGCGAGGAGGATGTTAAGACTGAATTGAGGAAGTGGATGGTCGAGCAGAGAAGGGAGGCGGGCAGATTGGCGGAATTGGTGGGATATTGTTCTGGGGTTGCTGGGTTTTTGAGGAGTGGGAGATGATTGTTATTACGGTCGATGGTATGATGATGGTGGGAGAGCTTGTTCCTGTAACCTTTTTTTTGTATGATATTATGTACTTGGGTAACTTTTATACGGAGGAGAAGAGGTGGTTGATAGCATTGTATTGTAGAACTTAGTCGTCTTGATATAAATGTTTTAGATTCTAGTTGTGTGTAATTAGTTGTTAAAATTGTAAACCCTTCCTCTAATGACGAATTTCAGGGCTTTTAAGCGTAGGGAGGGCATGGGCTACGAAAGGGGATCTGAATTTTGGGACTTCTGGGAAGAGGAGTCTGATGAAGAGGCTAAAGATATCCGCTTCTCCAGTAAAGTTCTCAAGCAGCAGAAGACGACCGAATTAGAGAAGGGGGGTCGTTCTAGAGGCCGCACCTTGTCCGAAGTATTGCTTCAATGTAACGGAACTATGCTCGGCTCGGGAGGTCTGAACTCATATCACTGCAAATAGGCTTCTCCTCCTATGGATATAAGTACAACTATCTCTGGCTCATGTATCAAGGGAACATGGGAAAAAGCAGCGTACTCTGCCGCCAATCTATGTCTATATCTCCTTATATCCCTTGGTCTTTAAATTTCCTTTGTTCTCACTTCGCACACTTGAGCTTTGTGTTGCGATATGCTACTTTGTTGTTTCCTTTGTTGCTTTAGCTTTTCTTTGTTCCTATGCGCTAGCCTAGAACTTTCTTCCTTGTCACTAGGTTGCGCACACTGTCTATGTGCGAGAAGAGTGGCTATATGAGAGTTGTGTCTGTCATTGTGTATTGAGATAGGTCAATCAGTCAACTATTCCGCTGCTCAAACCTACGCGATTTCACACCCTGGTCCATGACCCGGTGAGTGATGCTTCATGAAGGGTTGAGAATCGCGAGGAGAACGTAGAAGCTCGGTAGGGAAGACGAGGAGTATAGATGACCGCCATGGGTCCATATATTTCCTTTATTCCTTCTCCTCTCTTTCGACTATATCTACTGAACGGAACGTTTATAGGTGGTGGTGGTCGGTGCGGGAAGTTTCTCCTGCTTCTACTCCTCCTGCTCATCCTACTGGCCTATTACCCAACACTCCCTGCCAAAATAGAGTGGCTATGGGAGGTATAATAGTAGTAGGCAGGGGATCTATTAGTTTTCTTGGTGCGACTTCTGATATTTTCTTACGTTTCTCATCGCGAGTTTTTCCTCTTCTGTGATGGTCACTTAAATCAAAGTTCACTACTCACCAGTCTTTGCCAAGAATACCTCCGTGAGCCGAATATTTGGTGAGAGCTCCAGCAAAATGTCGGCTGGCGGAGGTATTCTTGGCAAAGACGAGCGAGTAGTTTATTGATTACACTTTAGAAGAAGTTGTGTTTGGATATCTGCTATCATATCTTCCTTACTCACCACGCCCGTTGCCACACTCTCTGGGAGTGGTATCATACCGGTATGCATGATACGGTATATTTCACCTTTTTCGAATACAGGTGAGGGTATCATACCTGCCTTTATTACCTACTGGGGTAGGCTCTTGGCGCCAAGCCTCTTTGCGGAAGAAAAAAAGAATGCATCTTTTGAGCCGCACCTAAAAACTTTCTTCTTCCGAATTTCTTCAACATCTGTATAGTGGCCATCATGGACCAATTGAACAAGACTCACCGTAAGTCAAAAGAAAAGAAGAAATTCACAGGTAAGCTCGATCGCTCGTTCATGGGATTCAATTACTAATAATTATTCAGGGCAGAACCCAAAAGCCTTTGCCTTTGCGAATCCCGGAAAACTTCAGAAGCAGGCAACAAGATCTCACGATGTACGTTATTTACGGATACAAGGCGAATTAGTAGGGAAGGGAGGGGGATGCGGATAGCTGACGATTTTGGGGATGGATGGATAGGTCAAAGAAAAGCGACTACATGTCCCCATGGTGGACCGACTCCCGGAGGAGCCACCACCGTTGATCGTTGCGGTCGTCGGCCCTCCAGGTGTAGGTAAAACTACCTTAGTAAAGTCACTGGTGAAGCGGTACACAAAGCATACACTGTCCTCGATCCAAGGGCCTATCACCGTCGTCACGAGCAAGAAGCGTCGCCTAACCTTCCTCGAATGCGACAATTCACTCACTTCCATGATTGACACATCGAAGATTGCAGATATTGTCCTGCTGCTGATTGACGGGAATTTTGGTTTCGAGATGGAGACTATGGAGTTTTTGAATGTTATTGCTACGCATGGATTGCCCTCTAATATCTTTGGCATCCTTACACATTTGGACTTGTTCAAGTCACAGTCCGTGCTGCGGACTACAAAGAAGAGACTGAAGCATCGATTCTGGTCAGAGTTGTATCAGGGTGCTAAGCTGTTCTACCTGTCTGGGGTAATTAACGGACGGTATCCTGATAGAGAAATACATAATTTGAGCAGGTTTATCTCAGTTATGAAGAACCCGCGGCCCTTAGTATGGAGGAATTCACATTATTACATGTTGGCGGACAGGATGGTTGATTTGACGGACCCTGTGGCGATAGAAGAGTATCCAAAGGCTGACCGAAAAGTTGCGTTGTATGGATATGTCCGCGGCCTGAATTTTCCAAATGAAGGGGCCCGAGTACATATTCCTGGTGTGGGGGACTTGTCGGTTTCTAGTGTCGAATCGTTACCAGACCCCTGTCCCACGCCTGCGAGGACTGCTGCGGAAGGGAAAGGCAGGAAAAGGTTAGGCGAGAAGCAGAAGCTTATCTATGCTCCTATGAGTGATGTTGGTGGTGTCTTGGTCGACAAGGATGCTGTATATATCGATGTCCCTTCGCAGAGTTTTGAGGAAGGAGCAGAGGAGCAGGGAGTGGGAGAGAGATTAGTCATTGGATTGCAAAAGGGCAAGAGAGGGGAGGCGGACGGTGTTAGACTTTTCACAGGCGGTGAGGTGCTAAAACAAGTTCGAGATGATGGCGAGGAGGATGGGAATGTTGGCCGAAAACATAAGAGAAGTGTCAGGACTTTGGAACCAAGCAAAGATGGTACAAACGTAGAAGGCTACGGTGCCGAGGATGAGAACGAGGAGATGGACTTTGGGGACTTTGCATCTGAGGACGAGGACGAGGATGCGAGTGACGATGAGGGTATGGCATCAAAATCGTTTCAGTTGGGAAAAGCTCTACGAAGGGATCAGGATAAAGAAGGTACCGAAGACGACATTGCTTTTGCCGAAAGCGACTCGGATCTCGGGTCAGTCTCGGAGGTTTCGGATCAAGAGTTCGACGAAGACGATCTCCCATCCAGCGAGGATGAAGGTGATGAAGATATCCCCCGCTGGAAGCGGGACCTTTCAGAAAACGCAAAACGATTATGGATGAGGTCACATCGTACAGTCAATCTCAGTAAACTAATATACGACGAATCTCTTACTCCCACTGAAGTCATTCAAAAATGGCGAGGTGGGCATCAGCCAAAGTCACAGGAGATGTCTAGAAACACCAGTGACGGGAGCGACAGCGAGGAAGATTTCTTCAAGAAGGTCGAGGAGGAGGATGGTGAGGATGATAGCAAGTCTTCTACTAAGAAGATTGCAGATCGGAGTTTACCGGTTTACGATATGGAGAAGCTAGAAAACTATTGGAGCGAGCAGTCCGCACTGGAGGGCCTAAGAAGACGGTTTATCACTGCGAACCTACTAGAAGAGAAGGAGCAGGGCGAAAGGGAGGACGACGAGTCCGCCGATATCGATGATAGTGGTGACGAGGGAGACGGTGCTTTCGAGGATCTAGAGACTGGGGAAGTACATAGTGGGAGTGCAGGTGAGAAGAGCGGGGATGGGGGCGGCCGGAATGAGAGTGAAGGAGATGAAACTTCCCTAGAGAAAGAGCGTGAGAAGAACGCCCGACGGAAGGAGGAGCTCAGACTTCGATTCGAAGAAGAGGACCGGGAAGGTATCAATAATGATAAGACCGGCGATGGCAAAGATGCAGAATTCGGGGAAGATGACTGGTACGATGCTCAAAAGGCGAAATTCGCGAAGCAACTGGCAGTCAACAAAGCTGAGTTTGAGCAATTGGACGATGCCATCCGATTTAAGGTTGAAGGCCATAGAGCCGGAACATATGCTCGAGTAGTCCTTCAAAACGTCCCATACGAGTTTGTCGCTCACTTTGACCCAAAGTACCCCGTCCTTGTTGGTGGCCTTACCGCCACCGAAGACCGCTTCGGCTTTCTGCAGGTCCGGATCAAACGACACAGATGGCACAAGAAGATTCTCAAAACCAACGATCCACTAATCTTTTCCCTGGGCTGGCGTCGATTTCAAAGCATCCCCATCTACTCAACCTCCGACTCCCGAACCCGGAATCGAATGCTAAAGTATACCCCAGAGCACATGCACTGTTTTGGCACCTTCTATGGTCCGTTAATCGCTCCAAACACCGGGTTCTGTGCCGTCCAATCTCTGTCCTCCAAAAACCCTGGCTTCCGCGTCTCCGCAACTGGCGTCGTCCTATCCGTCGACCAATCTACCGAGATTGTCAAAAAGCTAAGACTAACCGGTACGCCTTACAAGATTTTTAAAAACACCGCCTTCATAAAAGACATGTTCAACTCCTCCCTTGAAGTCGCCAAGTTCGAGGGTGCTGGTATAAGGACTGTATCGGGGGTGCGCGGTCAGATCAAGCGAGCGCTAGCAAACGCAAAGCAAGAAGGGCACTTCCGTGCAACCTTTGAAGACAAGGTCCTTATGAGTGATATCATCTTCCTTAGAGCGTGGTACCCAGTCAAGCCGCGGAAGTTTTACAACCCCGTAACAAACCTCCTAACAGATACCGCGCTCCCGGACGCCCCAACCTGGAACGGCATGCGCACAACCGGCGAGGTCCGCCACGAGCTTAAGATCAAAACCCCCACGATCGCCGACTCAACATACAAACCTGTCCAACGCTCTGCCCGCCGCTTCAATCCACTACGCGTGCCAAAGGCTATACAAAAAGACCTCCCCTTCGCTTCCCAAATCCACCAGATGAAGCCGAGGAAGAGGACCACATACTTGGCCTCTCGCGCGGTGGTAGTGAGTAGTGAAGAGAGGAAGGCCCGGGATCTTATGCACAAGATTGCCACGCTGAAGAAGGAGAAAGAGGCGAAGAGGCGCGAGGCGAAAGAGAAGAAGAGAGAGGTGTACAGGAAAAAGGTGGCTGAGAATATGGAGATGAAGGCTACGAGGGAGAAGAAGGAGCGGGACGAGTACTGGGCGAAGGAGGGGAGGAAGAGGAGGAACAGTGAGAGTGCTGGGGGTGGCGGGAAGGGGAAGAGGAGAAGGGGTGTAGACGATTAGAGGGGCTGTATGTGTGCATGTATGATACTGGGAAAAAGTTGGTCGGTCTATAGTTTGGTAATTTATCCCTTTACGAACGTTTTTGGCATGATACAAAAACCGGAGAGGCGACGTCATCTATAATCACTCGCCCCAGCAGCCCAGCTATGCTTCCAACTGCTGAAAATAGTCGAGGCGGAGGTAATGATCGGCGAGGAGAGTTTTACGCAGCGGACTGGAGCGGCTCAAGTGAACACACGGAGTTTGTATTAAGTGGTGGAGGAGTTCAAGATTTCTCCTATTGAGTGCGTGGAAAGGAAATGAAAAGGAGACAAACCAGGACGAGGGAAGGACAGGAAGGAAATAAAACAAATATCATAGGAGAAAACTTTCAAGGCTTGCATGTCCCTCCGCCGGGGCATGCCCGTACCGCGGTCAAAAGAGTGCAGGCATATTCCACACCGAGCGCGGCTATTTCCAACACCAACAGCCATGGCCAGAAAGAAAGAAAAAGCTCGCAGATTCACCAAAGACCTCGATGTAATAGGCGAGCGCTGAGAAGCACCACCTCCCTTGGGGAGAAAGAGAGCGAGAAAGAACCAATTCGTTCACGCTCCTCCTCGCTGTCCTTTCTCCCAAGCCACTCTGCTATTCTACCAAACCAATCAAGAAAGATACTGGCACAAGGCGAGAGCAGACAATTCCGATATTACCGGCACAGTAAGCCAACCCAAACCAGCAAAACCATGCCTTTCCGTAGAAAGAAAACACCGAGTGAAGTTCTAAATTCGCCAACCTCCACTATACCTACCGGTACCTGAACAGTAAATATTTATATACATGTAGATCAAGAACCCACCATCGGAGAAAGAATTCCGGCCGCAACCGAGCTGGGGTAATTTTAGTGAGTAATATGCGTTCCATTGGGCGCTCATACATCCATCCGTCCTGCCAACTACGTTGCTACATTAGGTAATGAGGGGATGAGATGAGGTGTTTGAAAGCCTCAGATTTGAGGATAGACTAAACCTACAGCCTTGTCGTGCCGGCTGGTCCCCAAATGCTCACGTGAAGTAGGCGCTCTTGTGGAAAGTTACTAGAAGGAAGGGAGGATATGAGAGATAGACTGTGGGAGCCCTCAGCGAGGCCTGGTATGATAGTATTAAAACAAGCACACGTTTAATAGTACCATTAATCAACCAAAAACTATCGTACTTGCCTTGCCAATATTTTCCAAGCCTCACCGAGGGCTCTCCCCTGGTCTACGTAGTCTGCCCGTCGGTGAGTTATATATATAAATGGGAAGGGGGAGGTGAGGTGAGGTGAGGGAGAAATGTGTGGGCACGCTCCTATTAAGTAAATAAATAACGAGCACTTATGTTCCGCCCCCATTATATGATACGGTAGTCTAGTGGTCGCCTCTCCAACAGAGAAATCTCTCTTTCTCTGAATTAGTTTTCTCTCTCTCCCCCAGCCAGTAAGTTAAAGGGGGAAATGTATTATGAGCCCGGTGACTTGAAACATTTTGGGCTAGGCTGGGCTCTGCCCGTTTGGAATAACGTTCCGAGGAAGGACAATGTAAGGATGGGAATCCCTGGAGTTGCCGGTAGTGTTGGGGCATTTTCAATGGGTGACTTGCCTTCTCCTCCTTCTCCCGCCACTGCGCTGCTGGTACTACACTGTTCGGGGGGGGGCGGGAGGTTTTCGTGGCGAACGAAGGGCAAATATAGAGTGCTCGCACGGCGAAGTTGACACTAGATTAGACTTGAATGGTGTTGCACCTCGGGTGCTCTACCTGTAGGCCTTTACCTCTGCTGCAAACCACTAAACAGATACCACATACCATAATCACCTCATCGGCTACATTACCCAGTATAGAGTGATTCTATGTGATACGGCGGGCCATTCCCAATTATGTATGGACATCTAGAACGGGAGCAATACAATCTTCACAAGCTATGCATATTTGTACAACCATGTCGGGCCTGCAGACAATTTTGGGCCATATTCTCGGGGATAGAGCATGTGCTAACAGCTCTTTCTTTCATTTTTATTATACTTTACAATTAATTTAACTTCATTTCCCATCATCCGATCATTGGCATAGCGCCCCATTCACCTCATCCCTCAAGCACCACTCCCACGCCACCCTCGCACCATAACCCGTCACGTAATTTAACTTCATCGGCAAGGCATTTAAGGGCCTGTTCAAAAACAGTCAATACGAGCTACACCAACAGATTCAAAGGGGACTAGAGCCAACTTACGATAGACAAGCACGCCGTTGGAATTCTGAATCTTATCCAAGTAGATACCCTGCCTTTCACGATACCCACCACCCACCTTTTCGACCACGCAGGTGAGCTTGCATCCTTCCTCTTCGAGGAGGATGTCCCGGGCGGTATGGCTGTAATTTTCCATGCCCCATCCCAGGTATCCTAATAGTCATCACCTGGTTAGTTCTGTTTGTATAATCATGTGTTTGTCTGTTTCATTGAGAGTGCTCCCAGGAGTAAGGAGTCTCAGAATAGCGCCGATCGAGGGGAGTGTTTACAGACCATTTGGATTACCAATCCAGCGATTGAGATCGATCTCAGAGGTAACCCAGCTACCGTCACTCTTCTGACATTCAGCACGGAGGATATGACCGTCGATCAAGACTGGGTTACGTGAACTGTCACGATAAAAAGGATTGGGACGGTAGGACATTTTCCCAAGGATGAATATCGGAGAAGCGTAGGGGTGTGAAGAGTGAAGTGGCTATCGATTGTTGTCGCTGTTGAGTAGGGTTCGCAGAGAGCTTGCGAGTTGAAGGGAAAAGGGGAGGGGGACTGCTCCTATTTATGTTCTATAGAGGGGCTCCCTCCTGGCTCGAGTGAACAAATTACCATGTAGACGTCCTGGAGCTGACGTATACTTTCATAGTATCAGCTGGTATCTCCCGTTCTGCGGAAAGAGGGGAGAAAGGTATGATAGGAGCGGGATTTTGGAAGCAGTGTTGTGGCAGGAGCTCATCAGTTCTGACGATACTTTCCAATTGGCCGACGAGCTAGCCAGTATGACAGTGTTACCAGTATGTGCTTTGTCTTCAACAGTGAGAGACTACTTGCAATGTCGAAGCGTTTTTAAAAAGGACTGCTATTGCATCCCACCAAAATTTGGCCTTTCCGCTTGTGTTTGGGCGGTAGTCTATGCAACAGCAGTCTTTTCTAAAAACGCTTCGACATTGCGAGTATTAATATCATACTAAGGGCAACGTTAGCATCACCAAATAACGGGCCCCTGCGTAAAAGCCACCGACTCATAGGGCGTACGAGCCCAAATCAGCAATCTTCGGGTAAGAAGTCTGCGAATTCCTCGTACCAGCCGATCCATGCCATTATATTCGTGTAAATCATCTAGCTTAGTGCCACATCTAGTCCCTAACGGTGCATCTCGATTGTGTGTTCGAGCACAGCATGATATCCAAATGTTAAATCGATCGAGCTCAGCTCTCCAAACTCAAATGCTAACTGAACGGAAAAGTAAGGGTCAGTGCCGCGATTACGCGTTCGAAATCATGAGGCACTGCCTATATTCCGGATTTTGATACCGGCGAGCTCCACAATAAAGTTAATCTTCAAGCTGTAGCTGGCAAACGGGGCCTCTGCTGGTTTGGGTGCTCTAGGGGTGCAACTGAGTACTAGCACAGTGCGCCAATACCAGTACCCTATGATATTATATCCCATAAAAGTCGGATCCACGCTGGAGCAGGTCAGGCCAGCTGGTCTGCCAAAAACAGGGCGAATTGGGCGCCCCCTTGCCTTCTGGTTGACATGTTGCCCAAGGCTCCAACGACTTTTGGCAAAAGACGCGGGTAATGTATATCATACATTCCAGTATTTTCCATCCCATTGCTGTTCAGGAATTGGAGCACTCTTTCCGAAGCCCGGATTCGTAAGAATTCTCGAACAACTGGACAGCCGAGCCCCGCGCCATGACGTTGGAGTTGCCTTTGCTGGTAAGGTCCGGTGTCTCGCTATTCATTTATTTTCGCCGCCATATCCAAGAGAGGGAATTTTGGACCTCTTACAGTAACTTAGCGCAAGACCAAATTTCTTGCCGCAACGCCATGATGCCCACAGTCCTGACAGCCCCATCAATGATTTAGTTCCGAGGCCGCTCCATCTTGCCCGGTGGCCGACCTTACCAATACTTTTTACACTAGCATTTCGAAATTTACTTGATCAATCGGGTTGCGAGAGCTGCACTGCACTGTATTGTATCATACTGCACCCACAGTTGGCCGACGGCTGTACTCGAGTATCCTAAAGTCGGCAGTGGCATTTTCGTAAGGATAATGCCGGCAGCTCTGTTCCAGGAAGGTTTCGAGAAGTGAAGAACTTTCAATCCGGCAGACCAGCCCGACTTCTAAGACATGATATTTGGGCCAATCGGTATCGCTTCCGATAGTCTAGTTGACGGACTGCTAAGGTGCTGACACCTTTTGTCTACTGCTTGGATTCCGCACAAGAAACCTGGGCTCCTCTGGTATGCGGCTGCTGGTGCAATACCCAGGAGAACTGGCCGAGAACTACGCCAGTGCTTGTAACTTTAAATGGTTATCATACTCTCTATGTCGGCTATTCTCCCGGAGCCTCGTGTCTGGCAAACTAAAGAGCTGGTGAAAAGTGCAAGCAGGAATCGCTACTGTCTCATAGAGGATTATACCAGACTTGTCTGGATAAACCTTTTCTTACAGTGACTCTACTTGGTTTGGCATTTGCTTGTTAGTCATGCTGTACTCGAGCACCGCACAGTACATTCATGTACCCTCCATAATACTCGCATGCTCCTCAGATATATACCAGGGGTTAGACGATGAACCTTCCTTGTCTCATGGAACACGACGCTGTACTCGTAATTGAATGGCGTTTGTGAACACAGCTTCTATTGCATAGCGGCAAAATTCAGCTTGCCCGGATATCAGATCGTGCAATAGTGGACGTATGAACAAACGTCGTTCGATTACGAACGCCAGATCTGTACCAAACTCCCTACCAGTCACAGATATAGAAAATTGACCAATAAGTGTTTGTTTCTGATACCAGTATGTAGCTAAGCCCATTGATTCTACTCGCAAAAGGGGAGAAATTCAGTGAACGCTTTACCACTTTTTACATGCCAGAAGGGGTTCTAAGGCAGCTTGACCAATGCGATGGTGGTCATGGATTAACTCCCCCATCCGGTAAAGTGGAATACTCCCGGAACAGTAGAGTGTACGGTACACCCAGGTCTGTAAGCCCCCATACCCCTCCAAGTACCTCATGAACAATACTTATGAACAGAAATAGAATAGTAAGGAGTCTCATGGATAATTGTTTTCAGATATACCTCTAGCGACATGGTAAACTTTTATCACAACTCGTTTTAAGTTATTGAACAGTGGGAAAAAAAATGGTAAGCGAAGCGTTCCCAAGAGATAGTACTCCTTGGTGTGCAGGAGGCGGACTCCGGCAGGTTACCCCACATTTGTCGCTTCTCGTAGTTACCCCACTACAAAAAGAAAGGAAAAAAAACTTTCTTCTTCCCTTCCCTTCCCTTCCTTCCTTGACCAACCGACAGTTTCCAAGCCCACCAAACAAACCATGTCTACCTTTGGATCTCAGTTTCGTGTTACTACGTAAGTGCTCCTTTCTTCTTTCCCCTCCCCCCCTCCGATTTACTCAACAAAAGTTCCTATAGGGACTGCTCTGTCCTGTAATTTTCGCCGGTAATGAGTCGAAGGCTAACACCGCTTCAGCTACGGTGAATCCCACTGTCGCTCGGTCGGCTGTATCGTCGATGGCGTTCCCCCGGGAATGGCATTGAGCGAAGCCGATATTCAGACACAGCTCTCTCGTCGCCGTCCTGGTCAGTCTGCACTAACTACCCCCCGCAACGAAAAAGACAGCGTGCAGATTCAATCGGGGACCGAGTTCGGATATACACTTGGAACGCCAATTGGCTTGATGGTGCTGAACCAGGACCAGAGGCCGCACGATTACTCCGAGATGGACTTGTATCCAAGACCTAGTCACGCGGACTTCACCTATCTCATGAAGTACGGTGTTAAGGCCAGCTCGGGAGGTGGCAGAAGCAGCGCTAGGGAAACCATTGGTAAGCTATCTTATGAAAGGATCCCCCTAACCGCTCTTCAAGACCAGCGTCAAGTACCGTAAAAGCTTCAACAATCGGCCCATGTGCTATGTCGTCGGGGTTGCTCCTGTGGTAAGGTCTGGTGCTTTTTTGATTTTTTGCGTCTCTCAGAGGGGCTGAGCAGCTCGCCTTTTGCTGTGGTTTTCGCCGCTTTCCAGAGTAGGGAATTTCCAACGACATAGCACATGAGCCGATCATTGAAGTTTTTACGGTAATCTTTTATGTGGCTACTAACGCGCTTTTCCCCGTAGGCCGCGTTGCCGCCGGCGCCATTGCCGAAAAGTACCTTGGTTTGGCTTATAAGATTGAAATTGTGGCTTTTGTATCAAGTGTCGGACCTATTCATATTCCAGGGTCATTAGATCATGCCTCTTCTGAATACATTGCCTTCCTTTCGGATCTCACCCGTGAGAAGGTTGACACTTTCCTACCAGTCCGATGTCCCCACACCGAATCCAACGATAAAATGGCCCAGTTGATTGCGGAATATCGTGACAAGAGCGACTCCATCGGAGGAACAGTCACCTGTGTAATCAAGAACGTCCCCGTCGGCCTTGGTGAACCATGTTTCGACAAGCTCGAGGCAAAGCTTGCACACGCTATGCTCTCAATCCCAGCAACCAAAGGCTTTGAAATTGGCTCGGGATTCAAAGGCACCGAGATCCCGGGATCTATTCACAATGACCCCTTTGCTTCCGCTCCCGGTGCGAATGGAAGGTTGGGTACCACGACCAATAACTCGGGTGGTATTCAGGGTGGCATTAGCAATGGAGAGAATATTTACTTCAAGGTCGCTTTTAAGCCGCCCGCTACAATTGGTATCGACCAGTCTACCAGCAGATACGACGGTACTTCTGGCGTATTGGCCGCTAAAGGAAGACATGACCCTTGTGTTGTCCCTAGAGCGGTCCCCATTGTCGAGGCTATGGCAGCCTTGGTTGTCATGGATGCTGTTCTTATTCAACAGGCTAGTGCTTCCAACCCCCCATCCATATTTGCGGATATCTTCCTCTAACGTCATCGCAGCAACGCGAGACATCGAGATCTCTACTTCCATCCATGCCTCAACCAACTGGCTTGAAAACCACAGCAGTAGTTGACGGCAGTGAAAGAAAGGTCGACCCAGCCAAGGTCCCAGAGGCTGAGAGGGCCAAGTTAGTTTCTGATCCAAAGGGAGGCCAGATGGTTGGCGGTCAAGGAAAGGTTTTTGGCGATGAGTAATGCTACTGTATACTATCTTTTCCGTGCGGGCTTTCTTAGACAGTGGGGTATAGTCAGCATAAATAAAGACGAGATAAAGTTGCCCCTGACTATAATGAAGACCAAGAATTAAGACCTCAAAGCCCCATTCACTAATTTTTACTATGGGCGTTCACTACGGCAAACTGAACTCTGCAGTAAATTCACCAGTGCGGCTACGAGGCACTGTTCCTTATGGCCAAAAAATCATTATAGCGAGGCTCATTGTAGCCGGGGGCAACTGTACCCGACTCTATTCTATTCGATCTCAATGGATCTCGTACCATCGGTATAACACCGGTACCAGTACCGTACTCGAGCACTCCTCTACAACCTTGTGAGCGGCTTATACTCGAGTACCTTACCTGTGACTCATAACGCCCCTAGTAAAATACAGGTACCGGTACTCGAGGACGGTAGAGACCAAGGCTGCGTTCTGGCCCGGGGAGCGGGTCTGATTTCCTATTGGGAGGATAAGTTCGGTAGAATTACTCACATGGGATGCCGCCACCGGTACCGTGTGTGATAGTGAGTTCGAAAGCTTGACTTTCGCACTTTTATTCACCGATAAGCGCTGTGAGCCTAAGGCCTTTCAAAGGACTCTACAGGCAGGCTTAAAGAAACGAGTCATGGTCCAGAAGGGTCTAGATTCTAGAATCGCACACCCATGAGCACTCCAGAGTCCAGAACGAGTGATGAATTGTGAATCTAGACGTCACCTCCCAGAGCCCTATGACCGTAGCGGGAAAACAAAAGGGAGGTTAAATCTGATCCGGCGGCTCTGCGGTTAAGTTAGTCATGGATGATGGATTGGTCGCGTCACTACGCGTTTCCCTGCTGGAAGCTCCTCCAGATTACGATACCAGCTTTTAACCACAACCGTTTCCTCTCTTTGCCTATATCGTATACCTTAGCAACTACCCTTCACTCAAAGCACCTACTACAAATAAGAAAACCCCTCTCCACTGTTACGCCGAGTAAGCATTGCCATGCCTTACTTCACAAATGCTTCCGGGTCTGCTTCCACCGGATCCACTGCCACCGGCGGTGGTCTGGGAGATATTGCCGCCGATATAGCAATTTCCTCACCCCCGGAAGACAGTATTTCTGACCTAGAGTTCTCCACAAAGTCTGATCTTTTGGCAGTCGCTAGCTGGGACAAGAGGGTTCGCATTTATGATGTTTCTCAGACCGGGGCGAATTCTGGTAGAGCAATTTACACACATGGGGGACCCGTTCTCAGTGTAGCTTGGTCAAATGTATTGAAAACCTGGCCACTATTCCCTTTTCGGAGTTGATACTAACATGTTCCCGATGTTCCCTATTGCAGGACGGTGGTAAACTCGTCTCAGGAGGTACTGATAATGCTGCAAGACTGTGGGACGTTACTACTGGTCAAAGCACTCAGGTCGCCGCCCATGATGATCCTATCCGCTCTGCCCGCTGGTTTACCCCGCCAGGAGCTAACGCCCAAATGGTGGTCACAGGATCATGGGATAAAACAATCAAGTACTGGGACCCAAGACAACAACAACCCATCGGCTCGGTGAAGTTGCTGGAACGGGTTTATACGATGGATGTTTGTGGCGACTTATTGGTCATAGGGACTGCAGAGAGGCATATTCAAATTATCAACTTGAAAAATCCAGGAGCTATTTTCGAATCAAGGATTAGCCCGCTCAAGTGGCAGACTCGTGTGGTTGCCTGTTTTCCGGATGCCTCGGGTTTTGTAGTCGGCAGTATTGAGGGGAGATGCGCTTTCGTCTATCTTGATCCTAAAAACGCTTCGTAAGTTCCTCCTTCCCAGGTCATCTTATCAACGAGGGATATGCACTAAACCCCCTCCACTATCAGATTGGCGTTCTCGTTTAGATGCCACAGAACAGCTAGAACTGTAGGAAATGGCACCGATGTTTATGGAGTGAATGCTATCTCTTTTCACCCTGTACATGGAACTTTCTCCACCGCCGGCGCTGATGGAACCTTCCACTATTGGGACAAAGATTCCAAATGCAGAACCAGGGGGTTTCCTCCTGTCGGTGGAACAATCTCCGCTACTGGTTTCAATAGAAATGGCTCGATCTTCGCCTACGCCGTCAGCTACGACTGGAGCAAAGGCCACCAATACAACACTCCAACGTACCCGAACAAGATAATGCTGCACAGAGTGGGCGATGAGGAAGCAAAGCGAAAGGTCACCTCAAGGAACTAACAATCATTTTTTTCCCTTTCTTTTTCTCTTTCTTTCTTCCTGCCATTAAGCCACATGTCTCATGACCCCTGAATAATGTACTGGCTTTTCACTTGGTCTCTTATTTTCTTTTGTAGCTGGTGACTTCTACAGCATTGAATTTGTGCTCTCGAGCATAAAGTTTGGGTACGGATAGGGGGAAAATAGCGATAGTTTCAATTGATTGGGCGGTAGGAAACATATCTTTAAAGTTTACCGGTGTCTATTTGAATTTTGTCAGCATACTGTCCTCTAGAAGGTATACTATGCTAGTGATTGAGCACTATACAGCACTCGTAAGGTACTGCGCAGCAGACTTATTTAAGGCCAACCACGGCGAGAACTCTGTACCCGGAGTGCTTCGCCAAGAAAATATGGTTCCGTCTTCAACAACCAAAGCATTTTCAACCGCCAGCCTAATGAAAATTATGGCTCTATTAGGTGATAGATTGGGCGATTCTCTACACATTAATAGAGAGAGAAAACAAAAAAATATCTCAAGTTTTCATGGAGATATAGAGGTTTAAAATGTTTAAAATTTTGGTGTAAAAAAGATGAATGTTCATAATAGGTTAACTACTGTTAAGTTCCGCACAGAGGACAGTTAATTGATATTTTCCAAGACATTAACCTGTAAGAGAGGCAGGTATTGGTAGATTAACCTACTGTTAATACACGAGAATGAATGTGAGCCAGTTCTGACTACGGCTCCGTTCCAAAAGTTCTCGCACCCTGGCTGGTACTGTACCGTGACAAATTTTTATAGCAGATGTATTATAGCCCGTCGTGTGGCACTACCAGTCTCGGTGCGAGAACTTTTGGAACGAGGCTGTACAGAGTTCCCTCGCTATCAGGCCCGAGGCTCGAATCATCCACAGTCTGTGTAACGTGCGACGCCGTATACGATCTTCAGTCCCTCCGCAGCCCGAAAGCTGCCCCGCCAGAGCTTGAACCAACAACCGTCGACCGCCAACCCACCCCTTGGAGCCTCTTTGCAATTCAGCTCCACGTATACCGAGCAGCTACCAGACCTTGCAATAATGACAATAGCTGACTCCCCAAAATGGTAACAATTTGCTATTTTACTCGAGACTCTAACGAAGCTTAACATTATATAGGAAGTATCTGAATCGGATTCTCAGCCGGAAGGGGCCCTTCGCCGATGAGGACTATGACACCGAAATGCAAAAGACATTCCTAGACGACTTTAAAGTCTTGTAGGTTCCATAGATTCGTATTGGTAAATACTTAAGAAGCGAAGCTAATTCTGTTATCGATCAGAGTCATGTTTGTACCCTCCAGCAACAAGAGAAGAACCAATTTTAGGCTAACAATACAACAGCGGAGCAGGAGGTCTAGGCTGTGAAATCCTGAAGAATCTCGCCCTCTCCGGCTTTAAGGATATTCATGTAATAGACATGGACACAATCGACGTCTCGAACCTTAACCGACAATTTCTCTTCCGGGCCTCCGATGTCGGAAAACCGAAGGCCACAGTAGCAGCCTCGTTCGTGATGTCCCGTGTCAAAGACGTCACTATAACTCCATACTACGGTGCCATTCAAGATAAGGATCAGGACTACTACATGCAGTTTAAGCTCGTTATCTGCGGCCTCGACAGTGTTGAAGCGAGGAGGTGGATTAATGCTACCTTGGTCGATATGGTGGATAACGGCAATCCTGAGAGTTTGAAGCCACTGATTGATGGCGGGACAGAAGGTTTCAAGGGGCAGTCCAGGGTTATTCTTCCTACACTTACGAGCTGCTACGAATGCTCTTTGGATATGCTCACGCCCCAGACAGCGGTGGCGATGTGCACGCTTGCTACGATACCCCGGCAGCCAGCACACTGTATTGAGTGGGCGAGCATTCTGGAGTGGCCAAGAGTGTTTGAAGGTATGTTTGGCCTCCCCCTCACGAGCGAAGTAGGAATAGTGGAAGGCTGACTGGTGGGATAGATAAAAAGTTGGATAATGATGATCCGGAGCATGTCCAGTGGATCTACGAGCAGGCATTGCGGAGAGCCCAGGAGTTTAATATTCCTGGTGTCACATATTCTCTGACTCAGGGCGTAATTAAAAATATCATCCCAGCCGTCGCTTCGACAAACGCCATCATTGCCGCTTCTTGCTGCAATGAAGCTCTCAAGATCGCGACGGGAGCTAACCCGTACCTTAATAACTATATGATGTATACCGGCGATGAGGGTGTCTACACTCATACCTTTGAGCACGAGAAAAAGGAGGGTTGCCCAGTTTGCGGGAACCTGGCGACTGATTACACGGTTAATCCTGAATGGACACTTGAAGACTTCATCGATAGACTTAAGGAGAAGCCGGAAGTGCAAGTCTCCCCCTTAAATTTGCCCTATCCGTAATTGATGCTAACCTTTTGATGAACAGTCAAATCAAGAGACCAACCTTGGTTACTGAGCGGCGGAAACTATATTACCAGGGACCGCCACAGTTGAATGAACAGACAAGGCCAAACCTTGGGAAGAGGATGGGGGATCTTGTGGATAATGGAGAGGAGATTGCGATCACCGACCCTGGACTGCCGTTTAGCTTGCGATTGAATGTTATTTTCTCGTAGATTGGGAGTTATATGGCTGTAATTTGTCAACGCCAATTGTATTTTAGAGCTCAACACCCTCTGGTGACTCTCTCAGTTGTTTTACCCCAATCACGACTATAGAAGAGGCTATGGAGGTTGTTTCTTGTGATGTGCACTGAATACAAATTTCGAGTGATGAATGGTGATGGCAATATCGAACGCCGGGTGTCAACCTATTGCCCTCTACTAGTTCCATAACCTTGGAGCATGATCCTTCAGGAAGCTCTGGCAGTAGATAACTTTTCACCATCAGACCCGATCGGACGTTCAGGTCATATGCGTAACTCAGGTTTCTGGAAAGTTATGTTCTCTAACTCGAATTTGAGCTCAAGCAATCTGGAACCTCCGATCGCCAAGCCGCCACCACATCTCTTACGCATTCAGATGGCAACAGCTTGACATAATGTGCTGGTATGTTGTCAACACCTCCTTTCTGCAAACCCCCTATTCCCCAGCGATGTCTGAAAGATTGGGGCCCGACGTTGCAGCAACAATTGCCAGCGCTGCTTCGGCGGCAGTTGCAGAATCGAAAATATTCCCCGAATCCGCCGTTTCTGTTTTGCAGGGGAAAAAATCGCCTCCTCCCGACACCCCCGAAAACACCCGCATCCGATCACTGGTGATTCTATCATTCTGGGTTGTGGTCATAACGGTCGGATTACCATTATGGTGGATTACGACAGCGATATACCGTGCGCCGCTGCCACTGAAAGAGATGCAGAGCTGGGCTGATGGGAGGGTGGGTATTTCCCCTTGTTACCGTCAATCTCCTGTTCTTGCTGACAGCTTCCAAGGCCTGCAGGGCAGAGTTTCCATTACTTATCGATGTTGAAGCACTCACACTACCTGACCCGGAGAATCTGTTAAAGACAGTGCAACATGCTCTTGACGATGCGAACGATTTCTCCGCGCACCACTTGCGGTTACGACTTTCCATGAATTCGTCCAAGGTTGAAGATGGAGAAGAGAGTGTTGCGGCGACTCTGCGGCTATCTCAGGGAGCTGCAGGATCACCGCATTCCTATGTTTTGAGTCCTTCGTCTAGGGCTATCGATTTGTTCTATTCGCCGTCTTACAATCCTACCAGTCTGTCGGCTTTCGTGGCTAGTACACTTCAAGAGATCTTTGCGGAGGAACAGCAGATGATTTCGTATCTGTTGGCTTCATCTGCCCCTGCACCTTCACCGTCGCCTTCCTCCGGGGGTGGGAATGGCGGGAATGGGGTCAAAGTTGTTAATAAAGTCAACACTGCCGAGGTTGCTAGGAAGATGAGTCGGATTGTCAAGTACTCACCTATGTATCACTTGACCTTTTCGCTGTTCACCGCCGCCGGAGATCCAAGTAGCTGGGAGATTGAAGAGGCGGTTTCGGAGTATTTGCAACCACTACTTGATGCTCTAGGTGGGATTAGCGGGTTTACGGTAGACTCGCAGATACAGTTCTACGCCTCGTTGTCCTCTAGCGTTGTTCCGACTTGGGTGCCAGATTCGGAGAACGAGGAAGAGGAGGAGGAGGAGGAGGGCGGTGGCGGGAGATACATCTTGAAGAAGGAGGATCTGAGTAGCTTTATAAATAGTGCTGAGTGGCCATTGGTTAGTATTACGAGTTATCCTGCTATCAACTTTATCATTTATATTCCGGCGGCCGATCAATCGCCGCTCGTCATCCCAACGAGCTCAACCAACGCGTTTTTGCTACCACAATGGGGTGGTGTTATGATCCACAATCCGCCGGCTGAGTCCGATAATACACATTTGACCAAGGAGGCGCTCAAGCCGGCCTTGGATATCTTTGCGACACAACTTCTTTCACTTCTCGGAGCTCCTACACATCCTGCCTCGTTGACCATCCGTCTAGATTCCCTTACCCGTCAGCGCTCTGCCGAGCTGTTGGTTTCCGCTTCATCTACCTTGGGGTCGCTCTACCGCCTAACGCTCGCCCTCCCATCCATTTCAATCCCCTCATCTGTGTCTACATCTGTCTCATCAACACTCTCATCTCTCACTGCGGCTTGCCGGGAACTCCGCCACGGCCGCTTCGGTGGCGCTCTAGAAGAAGGAAGGAATGCCGAAGAACAGGCCGAGAAAGCCTTCTTTGAAAAGAGTATGGTTGGCCAGGTATACTTTCCCGAAGAGCATAAAGTGGCGGTGTACCTGCCGCTAATGGGCCCGGTGGGGGCTCCATTGCTCATGGCTGCTCTGAAAGAAATCTCGAGATTGGTTCGAGTTTGGAAGGCTAGTAGACTTAAGAAATAACCGGCTGCGGGAAAAGGGGGGATGGGATAATTTATTGTAAACTATGATCTATGGAGTTTTGGTTTTTCGTTACTTTTTTCTCTTTATATAATTCCCTGAATCCGGTATGCTCGATATTATTTCTTGCTCTTGCTAGCGCATCATAATATTTACATCATAGGGAAGGCATAGCATATGGGAGCAGACAGGGTGGCCTGGATTACGGTAGAGTGCTTGTGTCCGACTCGACAAGTGTTGGAAATTGAAGACCTAGACCATGATAGGCCTCACCAGAGAGGTGGAAGTATTATCATAGCTTGGCAGTGGACGGATGGATCAACATCAATCCCATGCACGCATCCAACCACCATCCCCTTGACGTTAGTGCCTCGGTTGTTTCCACCTTTTCCCTTTTTTGTTTGAATATCATACAAGTACCGATAAGCCCTCTCTTGAGGTCGCCCGATCAGATAAGCTACTCCTTCTCAACTATGAATCTCCTGAAGAGAAAAATACCAATGCTCGGGGCAAGACAAGCATCTGCCGGCGCCGGAATACAAAACAAACAGGCTCATCCACTACACGGTTATTACAAACGTACTCCCCCACCCCCTTCTGCCGTTCACCTCCGCCGCCACCGCAAAAGCTAACACACTACCCCCAGTCCTCCTCGAAAACCCAATAACACCCGCAAATCCCCTCCCGCCCACATCCTCCACCCTCTCTTCCGCACAACCAACAGCCACCCCCCCCTCTGCTGCCTGCGACGTGTCCTCCAAGGCCCGCATAATTTTCGCTACGCGCCTCGCCGGCCCAGCCCAGCGGCACCAGGCAAAGCGCAAAGGCGGGCGAGTCGTAGCCGGCGTGTGGATACCGCCAAAGCCCGTAGAGCCGGACGATTGCTGCATGAGCGGGTGCGTGAATTGCACTTGGGAGGTGTTTCGCGAGGATCTGGAGGGGTGGAAGGGTGCTGAGGGGAGGGCTAGGGCTGCTCTTGCTAAATTAGGAGGTGGGAAGGAGGATGGGGAAGGAGGGAGCAAAGGGGGGCTTTGGGAAGGGTTTGAGGATATTCCGGTTGGGATCAAGGCTTTCATGGAGATGGAGAAAAGGTTGAAGGAGAGAAAGCGGGCTTAGATTAGAGGGTGGGGATAAATGGGTTTGGTTTGTTTGGGGTCGGAGTTTTTGGTTGATTGGGCTTGGTTAATTTTGTCGTGACTGTATCATAGCCGTGTTAGACTACCCCCCCTTTGAAAAGTCTATGATATTACTTTAAGCGGTATTTCATGTCCCTTCCGACTTTCTCTCTAACCCAGTCCTTCATCAACTCTCCGACCTCTAGACACTTCTTCCTCCCCACCTCCGAGGCCTCCACGAATCCCTTTTCGTCAAACACCCCATCGCTCTCCACAAATACCAACCCCTCCTTAGGACCACCTTCTTGTCCTTCGCCTCCCGTAATGGCATACCCAAAAACATGCGCCGCGCTCCCGTCAGCCTCCTCAACGAACGCTGCGGCCAGCATGCCTTTCATCGGAACTCCCGCATCCAGGAGCGCGAGCACCACAACAACTACCGCCGAAGCCAACAAGGTATGTAATGCGTGCACCGCGGACGCCTGCTCATGCTGGATAATCTGCAAGGTGATTTGAAAGAGCGTGCGGGGGTGGACGGTGCGTATTATGAGGGGGGACACAGCGGAGCGAAGGAGGGCTTCCAGGTGCTTCTCGCGAACAGCTTTAGGAGGATCGTTAGTTAGGCCGGCTTTAGCTGGAAAATGGGGAGGGGGGGCGAACAGGTAACACCGGCGGAGGGCCTGATTGTTATCTCTAGGAAGGCTTCTAGTGGAATTTCGTCTCTGGGTTTTACTTCTATTGGGCCGTTGATTGATGCCAGGAGAGTTGTTGGGCCGTCGGTGTATTGCGCAGAACCGTCGGCCATTGGGAGGGGTGAGAGGATGGCTGTTGGGGGGGGCATTTTCTGGAGGTGTGTTGTAGTTGGGTTGTGGTAGTGATGGGGGTGGTGGTGAAGGGAAGAGTATTTCGTGAATGTGTGAGTTGAACTTAGAGGCAGATAAACGTCGCTCCCTGGCGATAAGATAGTTATCCGCATCCAAATTATTTTAACATTGCCAAGGAATTTAGGTACCGTCCACCTCCCCTTCCCTTACGTGCCCCTCTACTCGTATTCAAGAACTGGTATTCACCCCACCCGATCTGCGGTGGGGTGGGTCAAGAAGACATCAAGTGCAAAAAAAAAAAAAAAAAAAAAAAAAAATTAGGCCCGGTTTGGTGCGCAACCGTAAAAAAATGTTATTTTTCCCTCAAGTGGCATAGGTCAAAATAAACAAGAATGCCATTTTTAAGAAATTTTGGTGTTTAGTAGAGCCCTCTCTTGCTGTATTCTTTTAGGGCTGAAAATTGTAAATATAGTGGGGCTAAAACTCCTTACCCTTGCATCAATTCGCAGCCTCAATTTTTTTCTTTTCTTCTTTCGCTTTTCCCTACCCTCTTACCTGCCTGCCTTACTGCATCCCCTTCCTAATCTTACTCCCTCTCTTCCCTCTCTTCCCTTCCCTTCCCTCCTTCCCTCCTTCCCTCCCTTCCCACCCTTTCCACCTCACGCTCGTTTAGAACGACGAACTAGATCTTGTCTTTCCTTTCCTTCACCCATATTTGAGAACGTTCGTACCGATTTGAAACAAAAATCAGGTTTAATTGTACGAGGATTGGAAAGATGAAGTACGTTCTTGTTTCTGGAGGTTAGTGTCTCGCTTCGCCCCTCCTCCCGTTTTTTTTTCAGGTTTTGCAGTGGGGGACTAATTATGAGGATTGAATTCTAGGTGTGATTAGTGGGATTGGGAAGGGCGTTATTGGTAAGTGGGCTTCTTTCATTCTTGGCTGGAGTGTGAGATACAGTTTGTGCTGATGCATATGTTCAGCTTCTTCGACGGGCCTATTGTTGAAGACTATTGGTCTTAAGATTTGTCCCCTCATTCTAGGTCTTATTGCCACCTCTCGCTAAATTATATTTTACGTCTCGGCCATTAAGATCGATCCGTACATGAATGTCGATGCGGGGACTATGGCTCCCACCGAGTATGTTTCTCGCTCCTTTCTTTCTCGAGAGTCGGGAAGTTGGGGAACCATTCACTAGTTGCTGATCGGCGGGCGACTAGACACGGAGAGGTGTTCGTCCTTAATGATGGTGGTGAAGTTGATCTGGACCTTGGAAATTACGAGAGATACCTTAATATCACGCTTACTCGGGAGAATAATATCACTACGGGGAAGATTTATCAGCATGTCATTGAACGGGAGGTTTGTTCCCCTCTCTCAGCCATTTCTAGGTATTGAAGGGGGGGTGGTTTTCTGAAACTGAGCGAAAAATAGAGACGGGGCGATTACCTTGGGAAGACGGTCCAGGTTGTTCCCCACCTTACGGATGCTATCCAGGATTGGATCGAACGTGTAGCTCTCATTCCAGTAGACGAGACTTCTGAGCAACCGGACGCTTGTATAATTGAGTTAGGAGGGACTGTAGGAGATATCGAGTCTGCGCCCTTCATTGAGGCAATGAGACAACTTAGACGCCGTGTTGGAAAAGGAAACTTTTTACAGATTCACGTTTCTCTGGTTCCGGTTATTAATGGAGAGCAGAAGACGAAGCCCACCCAACAAGCTATTAGAGACGTTAGATCTGCGGGTCTCGCACCTGATCTTGTATGTCTATCTTACGTATGCCAAGGATGCAATCCTGAGGCTAATGTGGAACAGATTGCCTGTCGTTGCCAGGAACCACTGAGCAAGGCTACTGTTGAGAAGGTCGCAGCATTCTGTGATGTTGCTCATGAACAAGTAGTTGCGGTTCACGACGTTAATTCCACATATCATGTCCCACTTCTTCTTGAACAACAAAAGTTGATTCATCTTCTCACATCCGTGCTTGAGTTGGAGAAACTCGATCTTGCGCCGGCGCTTATCCAGAAGGGTATTGACATCTGGGACGAGTGGAAGACTCTTACCCTTGCCCAGGACAGACTTTTTGATAAAGTCGACATTGCTCTCGTAGGAAAATATACCGATCTACATGATTCGTATTTGAGTGTTATCAAGAGTTTGGAGCATGCTTCTATGAGGTGTGGGCGTAAGTTGAACTTGATTTGGGTTGAGGCGGAGGCTCTGGAGGATCACATGAAGCAGGAGAATCCGGCCAAATTTCACAAGGCGTGGCATGATGTTTGCACCGCTGGGTATGTTTCATTGGTTTCATTCGCCCGTGTTGGTGGATAGATGCTAATGAACTGAGCTAGTGGTATTTTGGTCCCTGGAGGATTTGGAGCTAGGGGTACCGAAGGGATGATCGCAGCGGCAAGGTGGGCTCGTACTAATAAGACTCCCTACCTTGGTATTTGCCTCGGCATGCAGGTTGCTGTGATTGAATATGCTCGTAACATCATGGGCCTTGAAGGTCTGTTCAGGATTGTTTGCTTGGATAGCAGCATCTTCAATCACTGACACCTTCACAGAAGCTCACTCGGTTGAAATTTCCGCCAGCACTCCAGACCCAGTTGTCATCTTCATGCCTGAAGGAAGCAAAACTCATCTCGGCGGAACCATGCGCCTTGGTATTCGCCCAACAATTTGGCAGCCCAACAGTGAGTGGAGCAAGCTTCGCCAGCTCTATGATGAGAAGGAGGTCATTCTGGAGCGCCATAGGCACCGCTACGAAGTCAATCCTGACTATATCCAGAAGTTGTCTGGGTTGAACTTTGTCGGGAAGGACGACAAGGGTGAGAGGATGGAGATCGTTGAGTTGAAGAATCACCCTTACTATGTTGGCGTTCAGTTCCATCCGGAGTACCTGTCTAGGGTGTTGAGTCCTAGCAAGCCGTATCTCGGTTTTGTGGCTGCCAGCGCTGGGTATTTCCCACTCCCCCTATCGCTGGTATATGTGGACTGATGATTTAATGATCAGTGTCCTCGACCAAATGCTTGAGAAACTCCAGAAAATCCAGCCCCCAGCGGCACCCGTCGCCGTTCCAGTTGAATCTAATGGAACCCTAGAATAATAGGTGCTTTGTTTTGCTTTCGGACTACCTCCTACCTCTGATTCCCTGACAAAAAACACACTTAGCCCGGTCCCTGCATGCTGAATGGCATTTTTCTACATGATAATTGCGGAACCCCATAATGTTAAATAGATACGTGGCTCGATGGAGGTTTTCATATCAAAGAAAAATAAAAGTGGCCGTAATAATAGATGTGATGATACTTAGAGTGGGATGTGAAGTGAGATTTGTTATTCCCCTTGACTCCCCTCCTGCTTATTCTCTTCCATCCTACTTAACTCTTGTAATATCTCTGCCGCATATTCTCTTGTTTCCCCTGACATGTCCGCCGCCTTTTGCGCCCACGTCCTGGCGTTACCTATATCACCCTTCTCCATCAATAGCTGGGCGAGAGCAAGGGTACTCCCCGCATGGTGCCGCGACGCCGCGACGAGAAACCACTCCTCAGCAAACTTTACCTCCCTCTCCCGCCAATAAGACCCAAGCTCATAGGCCGCCTCAACAACCCCACCAGCCCCAGCTCTAGTCAGTAACCCCAACCTCTTCCCTCCAACCCCTGCAATCTCCTCCCCCCCCTCCCCGTCCTCCATTTCTTGCGCAAGGAAGTAGCACCCCCTAGCACTCCCCATCTCCACCGCCTTCTCAAAATGATTTCTAGCCCCTTGGGATTTCCCCCTACTCTTTCTCAGTATGCCCGACCTGACCCACCCCTCCATGACTCCCCCCCTGCCCGCCCCCTTAAACAACTTCTCCGCCCGATCAAGATTCCCCTCCGCTTCCGCCACCTCACCCATCCTGAAAGCCGCGCCAGCATGCTCCGGTGCGATCCTGGCCAGGCGCTTGGTCATCGCGGCCAGATCCGCCTGGGCCATTGGCGATGCGCTCCCGCGGAGGACCTGTGCCGAGAGGAGGGCGTGCAGGTGCACCACCGCACCGGGCACATTCATGTGCGCGCAGGTAGTCAGTAAATGCCTCAACAGCGGGGCGCTACCCGGCGCATTAACCCGGAGGAGGAGACGAGTCAGGCTTGTCAAATCCTCTGGGCTAACTCCATGATCTTTTTTCCCCCTCTCCCCCATTCGTTCATTCGTTAGCTCTTTTTGTTCTCCTATTTATTTATTCTCCTCTGGGAGGGAGGGATGGAGTTGCAAAAACAAACCGCTGCAGAATTTCTCGCCCAGGGATTCCGATGGTCGGGATGTGGTTCTCCCGGCGTAGTCGTTTATGAGTGCCTGCGCCGTGCTCGGGGATAATGGGCTCGCACCGGATTCGTGGGCTGAGAGGAGGACCGGGGGTGGGATTGTCATTGGCTCCGCCGCCCGGCGGGGCACGGCCTGTTTTGGTTTTGATTTTGATTTTGGACGGTGTTTGTGAGATGAGTGCGCTGTGCGGAACTGCGGGAGCAGGAGGGAGGTGATGGTCCTCGGGCAGGTGTTGAGGTTTAGGCAGAGGCGGAGTGGGGGTGCAACAGTTCGGAACATTGTGCAGGGATATCGATGGGGAGAACTGGTTTGATAGCTGGGAATTGGAAAAAAGAGATTATTGAAAAGAAAAGACTCACGCTCCTGAATGACGAATGGTTGAAGTGTGATAACTCAGGGTGTCAGTATGACGACGATGCAATGACGCAACAGCTGGGTAGGTTAGTAGGGTTGGATCCAATAGGGGAGGCAACAAAAAAAGAAATCAATGATTCGACACCGACGGGACTCGAACCCACAATCTTTGCCAGGCAGTTATCTTTAGAAGAACCGGAAAGCAATGCGTTAGCCATTACGCTACGGTGCCGGAGTTATGAGACATTCTGGACTTTTACAATTTGTTTGTTGAAGCTTAGGAGGAGGAGCCTTGGTGGGGGCTGCACACCTGTTTTGATGGCGATTTTTGCCCTTTGCTCGAGTACTGTGGGCGCGTGGTGTGGAGGGAAGCCCTAGATGGGCTGTGGGTGGGTCCGCGGGGTAGCCCCGAGTGAGGGGTTGTGACGCTGGGGTAGTGATGAATTATAGAGTGTTTTGGCTGCTGCTGGTGATACAGTTCATACCCGAGTTCCCACGATAGAAGCTCGTTACAGGCTTCCGGAATCCTGCTCTCGGAGAATATTAAGGAGTCAGGTTTCACGCCGGGTGATATCGTAAATCTGTTATCGTACTGGTATCATATCATACCGGAACCACATTCAGGCAAGCATTGCGGCTTAAAAAGTTCGACACCGTCTTGGCGCAAATCCCATATGATAGAGAAAAAAATCTCCGACACCAATCCATACACACCATCCAGCTCCCTCCCACCTCCCACTCGCCCGAAAAAAACGGACAGAAAACGAAGGAACGAAAAGGAAAAAAAAGACGGCAAATCATGCCACCCCGCCTGGCGATCCCCCACCACCACCTCCTCCCACGCCCAAAAATCCACCACCCCATCACCAAAATAACCTCAATACACCGCCGCCACTTCTTCCCCCTGCCAACCAACACTGCTCCATCCCCGCAGCGCTTCACAACGAGCAGACGTCTCCCGCACCCGCCGCGCAGCCTTTTTAACCTAGTAGCCGACATAGACTCCTACCACAAATTCCTCCCATACTGCCTGGGCTCGCACGTAACACGAACCTGTCCGCGCACGCACCTGCCGGAGGAAGCGGAATTGCGCGTGGCTTGGGGGTCGTTCGACGAGACTTTTACTAGTGTTGTTGCGTGTTCGGCTGAGGCTGGCACCGTTGAGGCGAACGGGGACCGGAATGACATTTTCGAGAGGCTGGTTACTAGGTGGGTTGTGAAGGGCGGGGGGAAGGAGGAAAAGGCGGAGGGGGGAAGTGTTGTGTCGTTGTCTTTGGAGTTTGGGTTTAGGAATCCGATTTATGCGGCCGTTAGCGCGGCTATTGCGCCGAAGGTCGCTGCGGTCATGATTGAGGCGTTTGAGAGGAGGGCTGGGGAGGTTTTGGGGGGGGAGAGGGGGGCCGGGGTGGGATCGGTTGATGGGAGGAGGGATTAGGTTGGAGAAGGGAAAGCGTGGGTTCGTTCACGTGCATAGAGATGGAGGGATATGGATAGAGCACTGTCTGTACGTTTGGTCGTTTGGTGTGTTTGTGGGACTTGTAGTATATTGACTGTGTGCTGAATTGCGCTAGTAGGATAGAGGGGTCTTTAGAGTCGATTATCTAAGGGTGTAATATTTATTAGAAGGTTCTGCAACAGTGTAAATTTTTATGCCCCGGAAGCGATCCAATTGGGTGGACATCTTATGCAGCTGTATTCGTGCTACGTCCATTGCTGGAACTGCGAACTCAATTCCCATGTACCAGCATCGTGAGTCGCTCTTTTCCACCCGTGGCTTCACGAATGAGGCTTTGGCACCAAAATAGGAATAGCCTGGAAGTGAGTGATACTTTGTGAATGCAAAATAGTTATATCTAAATCTTTAGGTCTAAATGTCATTGATAGTGCTATAACAACGGTTCACCAAAAGCACTGTAATTTCTCTAAAGGCATTCAGTGAGTGTTCTCGATGGGAAGTTAGCATTTTCAAGATTTAGGTAGTTTTCATACCGACCTGTAGATCCTGTCATTGGTCTAAATTTCCCCATCAAAGGGCTAGTTCCTGGATTTTCATCTCTAATTTTTAAATGGGGGAAATGCTCGCACCCCTATGATCCGCCGCTTTCAATTCCTGGATCGGATCATTCTAGAATCGACGGTACAGATCGCCCGTTCAAAATCTTGGCATCTAATAAGTTTGTCGATAGCACATCTGGCTTTGTCGCAGAACTACCCCGCCATCACCCCCACCGCTACCATGACACAAGACACTCTAGCACCGCTCCCCCTCTCCACCCCCCCACCAAATGGCCCAAAAGACCCCACCCCCTTCAAATTCGGCACTCGTCTACTCACCGACCCATCCAACGTCTTTGAACACAACGCCTGGGACCACGTTGAGACAGACGAAGCCTACCGCGCAGCCTCAGCCGCGCAAATCTCCTTCCAGCGCTCGCGGCCGGTGGACCCCTTCAACAAGCACCGCTTCAACAGCGACCCAGCAAAGTGGTGGGACGCCTTCTACAAGAACAACACAACGAACTTCTTCAAGGACCGGAAATGGCTGCACCAGGAGTTCCCGCTGCTGGAAGCGCTGACGAGCCAGAGCGCTGGCAGGGCCAGTATCGTGGAGTTGGGATGCGGAGCCGGGAATACGTTGTTCCCAGTGCTGAGACTCAATAGAAATGAGGAGCTTTGCATACACGGGTGCGATTTCAGCCGCAAGGCGGTGGAGTTGGTGCGGGCGCAGGAGGAGTTTGCGAAGGAGGCGGAGAGGGGCAGGGTTCGTGCTTCCGTGTATGACCTTTCGCAGAGGGATACTTTGCCTGAAGGGGTGGAAGAGGGTAGTGTGGATGCGGTTATTATGGTGTTTGTGTTTTCCGCGTTGAGTCCCGAGCAGTGGGCTGATGCGCTCGCGAATGTTCGTAGGATGCTGAGGAAGGGTGGGAAAGTCTTATTCAGGGATTACGGACGTGGGGATTTGGCACAGGTTAGGTTTAAAGCTGGCCGCTACCTCGAGGAGAACTTTTATGTGCGCGGGGATGGGACTAGGGTGTACTTTTTTGACGAGGATGAGTTGAGGTGGATATTCACCGGCCAGAGGGAAGTGAAAGCCGAGGACCCGGATACAGGGGATAAGCGGCAGGAAGAAGGTGAAGAAGAAGAACAAAGTACATTTCCCGAAGGGGACTTTGGCGGCTTCAGAATCAACGACATGGGCGTCGACCGGAGAATGCTGGTTAATAGAAAGACACAGGTGAAGATGTACAGGTGCTGGATGCAGGCAGTTTTCGAAAAGTTGTAGAGCCAGCTATTGCTATTAATACCTGATCTAGTAACCCGAGATTTCACTTATTCATAAGTTAGTTGGTTAGCTAGTTGGAGTTTCTTTTAGAAAAAGGTTTATGTAGTCTAATGTTCTTTCCACTCGGTTTTTGTCTTGGTTTCATTCAGCATAGGTTATAATATGCTTTGCGCATCCCCCGCGAATGGAAATGCGTTTGGTTACTCTGTAGCTTTACCCGAACACAATAGAAACGACCGAAGCTATCTATCTATGGGGGGTACTGTAGGTACTGCACAGTTCTACCGACAGATCATCCATAAATCCCGTAGCTACTGGTCGCCTCTATTATGAGCCTATCCCAACGATAGTCAGGTATATATCATACGAGCAGTCACCACACACGAACAAAAAATACCCTGATAGTCTCAACAAAACAAAAACTCAAGTTTCCTCCGAGGCTTGTCCTTAGGATTTCGCTATTCGACGCCTGGGAACGGTTCCTTTCCATTTATGAGCTTCTGTCTGTCCTCCCCTTTACTTCACGAAGCATCGTAAGGCACGTGAGAAGTGATCTTTGAGAACATTCGGCAGAAAACTGGATCGCTTTGTATCATGCGGGAAATTAACTTGGGGGTTGGTAGTCTGTTATCATGGGAAATCACTCGTTGGTTTATGTTGGGGTGTTATTATACCTCGATGGGATTCGCGACGCGGGACTTTAAAGTTTGGTGCGGGGTCTTGGGGGAGGTTTTTCGTGGGTATAAATGATATTGTCGTATTAGGGTGCTTTCCTGTTATGGGCTTGTCACTGTGCAGGGGACTAACTTGACGCCCAAGTCGTACTGTACATCTCTTTCTTAGTACGATAGCACAGTGCTGGTATCGCGCGGATCCATCTATCCTACAGTAGAACCAGTTTCGTCGGGATTCAAAAGCTACCGTATTGGCTCCAGCCCACAACGGCTACATTATATTCCATGACCATCCTCACATCACATACCCTGTCAGAACGCTGACCGGCGCCGCTGCCCAGATTCGCTTCACTTGGAGTACCGGTGCCCTGAGTGAGTGACTATGGCTATTCAATCTTACTATTGGCAGGAAATAGCCACTGCATAGGCGTGTGATACACTGGCTTTTGATTTCCATACTTTTGTGAAATAGCCTAGCGTAGACAAAGTCAAGTAACACAGTTCCTGGCGTGCCGGGAATTGAGACGTATAGTGAGGCAAACTTTCTACTTAGTCGAGGTCCGGGATATCCTCTTCTCGGACTCTCGCAGGTGGTGAATTTCCCTGGTAGGGTGATGGAGCGGTGCTGTATGACACTAGAGCACACTATTAAATTTAATGAGAAATGATTGAAGAAGTTTGACTTCTGGATCAACAAAATGTATCATGCCTCTTTTCAATTCCTGCACCTTTCTAATAATGTGTGCACTGTATAGTCGTCTGTGGTCGTCTTTCACACCTAGTAGCACTATCCTGTATAACTTGTTCATTGTAGCACAGGACTGCCCACACTCCTCACGCCGAGCTATGGTAAGTTTAAGCTCTAGCCATTTCACTACATTTCGTCCACCAGCCCCTCGTAGACTAGTGTTGCCGCGGGAAGACGGCAGAGTTGTATCATTCGAGGAAATTAATTTATTATAACCTCGTCCTTCAAATAAATAAAAATCTAAGGCTATGCAATCTCTGCATTCATCAATCCCAACTACTTATTCGTCTTTAGGTGACTCATCAATCCGAACCCTCTTGTCCTCTCCACCACTGACAATACCCAAGCCGCTCCACTCAACATCAAAGACCTTTTCCTTCCCACTGAGTCCTTCCCCTTCCCTCTTTATTGTCCATATGCTTCCACTCTCGGTTGCCCGAACATCCCAAATCCTCAGTGTTCCATCATGACTAGCAGAAACCATCTGCCATTCATTATTCTTGTTAGGACTCAGTGCAACGACAGCATTCGTATGTCCACGCAAGGTGCTTGTAGTAACTGTTGAAGCTGAAACTCTTGGATCGTGTAGGGTGATATGACGAGCAGAGCTTCCACAAGCAAGTAAGGATAGTGTAGGCAGCACACAGACGGATAATAGTGGATGTTGTGTAGTCCTTGAATCGACCAGGGAGTATGTGGCAAGATCCCAAGTGCGGATAGTGTGGTCCCAGGAGACGGAATATCCGACTGTCGAATCTTTAGGGTCAAAAGCGACGCCCGAAACCGGGGATGTGTGACCTTCCAACATCCGTAAAGATCCATAGCGGGGCGGGCCTAACTGGGATCCCTTTCTCCTCTTTGTCTTCGGCCCCGGGGCTTCCTTCGGCGCTTTTGGAGCCTCAGAGATATCCGTCGTCCAAAACCCAACCAGCGAATCCATCCCGGCAGATAATATTCTACCAGAGCTAGAATCCACGTCAATTCTTTCCACCGTACCCCTATGACCCACAAACTCTGCCATAGCAGAAATCTCTGAATTCTCCTCAACGGATTCCCCATCAATCTCCCAAATTCTAAGTCCCCGGTCCATACCAGCGGAAACCAATTTCGTCGCAGACATCCATTTCGCAGTCTTAACAGAGTCGGTGTGGCCGCCGCCAGTGTACAGACACTGTGCACTCTCATTCCAGACTCTCACGATCCCGTCGTAAGAGCCAGATAATATTCGGTTGTTCTCCCATTCGACGGAAACTGAAGAAACCCAATCGTCGTGCTGGAAGGCTGCCTGGAACTTTGGCGGGACAATAGCGCGGACGTACTCGAGAGTGAGAACTGATTCTGACGAAAGGCCATTGTCGGAAAGGTATTTCTCAACGGAGGTCCTCAGAAAACTGCCATTGACTAAGAACTCGAACGGAATTGCGGTAGATGTATCAAGCAAATGGTTGATAATCTGCGACAGCCCATAGCGTTTTAGGTTCGCAGGGACGAGAATCGGCGCAGTCGGTACAGCGATGTCAGGGTGTCTGGTTGTGAATTTAATTTGAACTTGATGTGTAGATTGGGGGTCTGTCTCGCCCATTGGCGTATCCTCTGTCGAAGTCATGGTGGTGGAGTGAAAAATGACTTTTCTATTGTTCGAAATATTTTATTTCTTCGCTAAGTTTCACCAAAAGAAATTCTTATGCCTTGAAAATAAAGTTTGCTCTGGCATGCATCCGGATGTCCGGGTAACAGGCCGCAAGAGGATAGAAGCTATCATACAGCCAGAGCTTTCGACGGAAACCACATTTTCCCTAGCCCCCTCCCCCCACCAATTCTACCACAATCGCCCACCATGCCCCCAAAACGCATGACTGCAAACCCCATGAAGCCCCTGCGCTACCGGCCAGGGAAACCGATTGCGCCAGAAGAATCGGATTCCGAAGAATCAGAAAGCTCTGAAGCTGAAGAGTCCGAAGAAGAGCCTCAACAGCCCAGCAAGAAGGCCACCTCCGAAGCTCCCGCAAAGGTCTCCACCGCTCTCAGAAAGGTCAATCTCAACAAGCGATTCGAAGAAGGTCGTAAAGAAGAAGAACGGCGGGCAGCTGGAGAGGCGAAGAAGCGTGCTGAGGAAGAGAGTAGCGAATATTCAACGGCCGACGAGGATGAGGAAGAGGAATCTGAGGAGGAGGAGGAATCCGAGGAGGAGGAGGAAGAAGCCCCGAAAAGAGTTCTTTTAAGGCCTACATTTATTCCGAAGGGGAAGCGCGGTGCTGTCACTTCTTCGGTTCCAGACCCGGAGGTAGAAGCAAAGAAGAAAGCTGAAGAGGAAGCTCGGAAGAAAGCCGAGGCGGCGGCACTTCTTGAAGAACACATTCGTCGCGACGCGGCAGCCAAGGCCGCCGGTAGAAAGGGCTGGGACGACGATGAAGACGACGGGGAGGGCCTAGACGACACAGACGACCTTGATCCAGCCGCTGAACGTGCCGCCTGGAAGCTAAGAGAGCTAGTTCGCGTCAAGCGGGAACGGGAAGAGCTGGAGAAGGTAGAAAAGGAACGGGAAGAGATCGAACGTCGGAGAGCAATGGATCCCGAATTGCGAAAAAAGGAGGACATGGAGTACGTCAAGAAGCAACACGAAGAGAAAATGGAGAACAGGGGTAAAATGGGCTTTATGCAGAAATATTATCACAAGGGTGCATTCTATCAGGACGATTCGGAGATCTTAAAAAAGGACTACGCAACCGCTGCTGTAGACGACGAAGTCAAAAATCGAGATGTGCTGCCAAAATACATGCAAGTTCGAGGCGACGAGGTTGGGAAGCGCGGAAGGACCAGGTGGACACATCTAGCGGCAGAGGATACGAGCATGCAAAACGGAGGAAGTCCCTGGTTCGACAAGAACGGTATCAACAAGCGGGCTTCCGAGAAGCTCGGCGGGATGCATGATGATGAGAGATTTCAACCAGACGACAGAAAAGACCGAGGTGGCGACGGTGACCGCCGTGAACGTGCGCCCAAAGGGGGAGACGATCGAGGCCGAGATTTCGGCGATAGGAGACCCCCTGAGGGCCCGCGGGCCCACCGCGGGAGTGATAGCCGGGAGGGTGCATACCAGGATCGCTATGTTCCAGGTGCCGGAGGTTCACGCCGGGACCGCTCGAGATCTCCATATGATAGGGATCGTCGAGATCACGGGAGGTATAATAGGGACAGAGATGAGCGGTACGACTGGGATCGCGATATGTACAGGGACAGAAATGGAGACAGGGACACAGACAGGGACCGCAAGAGACCACACTCTCCTCCAAGACGAAGGAGAGATGACGATGGCGAGAAGAGGCGGAGAACGGAAGTGCGATAATGGAGGTACAGGGATATAATATCATGTAATATAAAAGTTTAGCATATTGCCGCATAGCTCTCTCACGCCCCGCCCCTTCCTCTTAGTCTTCTAAGGACGATATAAGACTACATCTGAGCCAGGACCCTAGAGTCAATTTCAAGGAACTCAGGAGATCTAAATAAACGCATTCAAATCTCGGTTCTACTACAAGACTTCGCTTTTCCGGAAAACCATTTAAGACTGTGTCGCAGTTAACCGCGCACAAGTGTTTCTCACCCCATCACGCGCTTTAGTGATCGATAGACCTCTGCCGAGAGTCACACAAAGCTAAATGCTCCAACTTCCCACTCCTCACATCTCACGCCAGCGGAAATCATCAAGATTCAGACACTCGAACCCGCGCGGTAATTCCAACCTCTTAACGCAACCTCCGCCAATCGAGGCTCCCCAGTATGATACTTGGGCGTGCCTGTAAACCTCCACAACGAGTCAAAGGCCAGTCAGGGGCAGAGAGAAGATTGAAGGTGAGGATACGGGGTGCGCCAATATAACATAATCCCTCCCAGCATATTTACTTCCTCCTGGCATTTCTCCCTTTCTCAGGGAAACACCGCAAAAGTTTCCCTCCACCTAGCCAAGCCCGCCCGTTACCTCGATCCACTAGCACACCCAGAACCATCCAGTAAATATCAAGCTTGTGTTTTCTTTTACCCAGAGACAGAGATGCCAGTCCGTGAGCACCCCCACATATTTTTGAGTATTTCGTTGGCATCTTACTCCGCACTGGTTGAGTCCGAGTGAGAAGGCGTGATCGGACCGAAGATATCGTAGGAAGAAGAAAAATTACACCCCCCCCCCTCGCACTCTCTTTCTTTCTTCCTGAAAGCTCAAGAGCGCTTACTTATCTTACAAGTACCCCGCAGAATCCGGGAAATGGCGGAGCTTGGGCCTACCGTATTCAAGCTAGTGTCCCTTTGTGAGGCTGCGAAGGCGTTTTCCTTTATCCTAAATGTTGATATATCAACCCCCCCCCACCTCCTATTCTTTTACCTATACCGGGGTCTATTGTTTTAATTATTTTTTCTATAAATCTGTAGTGTGGGAAGCTCAAATAAGGGCCGGGCATGGCTTTAGTATTGATGCTACCGGCAGATGTTGGACCCAGTAAAAATTTATTCCTTTGTTCCAATGCTATTACAAAGATTAGTATAAGCCAAGTATTATACTGCATGTGACATAGTATCTATACCTTCTCCTATTACCTCTATTTTTGAGTAATACGTGGCTCGAACATTATGCTGCAGTCTTCATATAGTCAACGGCACCAACCCTATTTCCGATCAAATTGCCCCCCCCGTAGATTTACCACTTTGCTACATACCACTAATCAGCAGCATGAGACCAACCTTAAATGTACTTGAGCTTTAGTATGAATCAATCAGGAGATTTCGCTTAATGCCTATACCCAAGTTGAATTATGACTAATATATGCTCAAGCTAAAGTGCACACAAACACACTATGTATGATAGGTATTTTACCAAACAGAAAAGAAAAGAAAAGAAAGCATCAGCTAACAGTATTTCTCCCTTACCGATTGAGCCCCGCTCACACTATACTGCGGTGTAAGCTAAACTGTACAGGTTTATAGATTAATATGATAGATTTAAATCTCAAACTTTCCTGTCAGTCAATTGATTCTATGCAGGGCTGGAAATTAAAAAGCTAGGCTAGATGTTACTCTGATAGGTATGGAAAAATGTCAGATTGCAGGTCTGGTAAGTGGAAAGATAGGAACTTGTGTATTTGTATTATAATAAGAGTTGGCATCATTTTCGGAATACCAGTAGCTACCACATACTTATGGAAAGGGCCAATAGAGACCAATTCTTGGTACGTGGGTACAAGCAATAGGGGATAAGTTCTCTCACCAGAGAGTTCGGGAGGGAAAAAAAGGTTGGATTATAAGAAATTCTGTGCAAACAACCCGACAAAAACACCAGTGCCTTCTCCAGAAAACGCCACAGGGATATAGATACATTTAAGAGTCTAAAGAAAGAAACGACTATCCTTTATTGCTGGACTACATTAATTTTCATCCATTTCGTCGGAACGGGAGTTACTATCGAATTGATAATCGTTGAGAATGTCCCCATTGACGTCTTGGTACTCGTTCATGTATTGGTCTCCGTAATAATCATCATCACCTTCCGAATCGTGCCAATCCATGTTTTCATCCCCATCATTGTCAACCTGTTGCAAGACAGGCCCATCGTCGGGGTCAATGTCTGGTATAATCCCAGACATGTCGGTAGAAAATTCGTCAAGTGCTTCACCCTCGTGCACCTCCATAGAGAAGAGCGTGGCCTTTCCAGAAGCCGACCCAATGAAGAGCTTGTCAAACTCTGGTGAAAACTCACCAGACATTATCTGAGCGTCTAAGGCTGGGAGATCACGGACCAAGGAGTCGGCACGTGTAACGTCCCATACTTTCACTACACCATCGCTGCCTCCAGTATATAGGTATCCGTCATGTGGACACCATTGAGCAAAGGTGGTTCCCGTATCTTCCGCTTCGAGATTAGTATCTGGTGTGATCGGCATTAGGGTATCTGGATAGAAATGTTAGCAGCACTCTTAGATTTGATATAATTGAACAAACCTCCATGCCAGAGTTGAGTAAGAGGCTCGCGTAAGTTTCTCGTATCCCAAACAATTGTTGAATTATCTGTGCCGCTAGAAGTGACAAAACGTGCGCACGGACTAGTAGCGATCAATTAGAACAGATAGAAGCGCTCTGAAAGAGAACTTACGACATGGTAACCACATTAATATCCTTCTGTGGACAATCCGCCATGTCACACATATTGACTTGGGGTCCACGACCGGTTTTCGATGACAGAGTCACATCATATATACGTATAACAGAGGTGGCAGCACTCGAAACACCTGTGACAAGAACCTTCGCTTCTTGATGGAGAAACATGTCAAAATGGCGGCCGGTAGAAGGACGAATCGTACTGAGCTGCTTCTGAGTAGAGACATCATAAATAGCGCACAATCCTTTGCCAGGTCGCTTGTCAGTCGTAGTATCATAAGCAGCTAAAAGCCAACTGGGATTTATCCTATCTGCCCAGATCAAGGTTGATGCATAAAGCTCTCCATTCTGTTGAAATTTGGTAATATGTGTCTTCCCCTCTATATCAGTACGGAACAATTCCAACGACCCATTTTGAGTACTGCCAGCAATAGCGTTGTGTGATTTAGAAAGAGACATTTTGACAACAGGACCATTAAGATCGACCGAATCAAGGAGAAAGCCATCTTCGGTAGACCAAGTTTTGATGGTCGCATCGTAGCTACTTGAATAGAGAAGAGAGCCATCATTTGAGAAAGCTACACCAGTAACAGTAGACCTCATTTGGTTGTCTAGAGTAGGATCGCGCTGCTCGATAGGCCTCGGGGTTTTATGTCCATCAAGAAGTTTTACTTCCATTTGTTCAATAGTACCGAGCATGAGATTTCCAGGTCGATTGTAAATATCGTTTAGTGTGGTAGAGGCCAGAGCAAACCGTCTTCCATTAGGTGACCAACAGATATCTATAATATCTGAACTTCCACCAGTAAAGGATGCTTGTGGCTTCAAATACTCCATACAAGCGGCTTTAGCCTTCCTAATAGAGGAACCGAGATCCCTCCTGCCAGCCCTTACACCACAACCGATCTCTTGCCTAAGTCTGATCAATGGTGGTGATAACGAAACACGCTTGACAGCTTCTCGTGCGGACTTTGTGCTGAGCTTGATAAGGCTGTCATCAGGTTCAAGGTAAACAGAGTCTTGAAAGAATAATAGTAGCTCTTTCGCAGTCCTTCCCTTAACAATTATTTTAGGAATGACTTTTGTTTCCAAGAACTTTACAAACTTCCCGGCTTCGGGTCCTTTAAGTTTGGTATTTAGAATAGCAAACCAGGTATTTGCCGAAACTGTAGAGAGGTCTCCAAGAAGTGGTGCTAAAGGGTCTCCAGAGAACTCCTCAGAGAGAGTTTTGAAGACAATATCGACTTCACTTGGAGAAAAACTAACATGGAGGACTCGACCATCTAGCCAGCTGTTAGTATAAGACCTGCAAAATATATTACTTGGATGTGTATATACCATGATTGCAAAACCCATCCCAATTGCCCATATGCCTAACAAAGTCCCGAGCACACTTGGACATGTAGGGTCTCCTCTTGTTCCCAAGGTGTGAACCTAAATACAGTACTTCTCGCACCCTTTTATTTGACACAGCTTCTGGATCATTGGGAATGGTCGGGGCGGGGTTCGCATTTGGCTTGTCATCCACCCTTCGCTTTGCGTTATTTTTTAGAGCCATTTCAATTTCTGGGCGGTACCAGTCATGCACAGGATCATGCTTCTCAAAGGCGCTACCCGAGGAATGCTTAGCGTCTCCGCAGGCATCTCCTTTGATGGAGCCTGCAAATTGATTCGGACGAGGGGGGTCGGGAGTTGTTTGTTTCTTTGTCTCCTCCATTGGTAGCTGAATGAAGTTTTCTTTGAGGAGAGATGCGTGTCAGGAGGAGCTCAATGAAATAGCAAGAATGTCAAAGAAATGTCTTACCGATTTTTTTGTGTGTTTCGGTCCCTTGATCGAGAGAAGTAACAGGAAGCTTGCCGTTGAGTTCGAAAGGCACAGTAACCCAGACGTCGGGGAGGCGGGTGTCAATGGAGGATTCGGTCATTTTAAGGGAGAAGCGGGGAGGTGTGCTTAAATAGAGGATCCTCAGGCAGCGACAGTTGAAGTTGTTTTAGGCGATGGGGCAAGGAAGGAAGATTTTGTCCATTCCGTGAGGAAATAACAGATTAGATGGGTGGGGCGGCGTAGTATGATAGAAAGTTCCACTTGTAGGTCAAAAGGACAAGGGCTACGATAGTAGAGAGTAGGGTGAAGCTCGAGGAGAAGGAGACGGTCTAGAGTGAGAGAGTATGGTGTATTCTCAGTGAGGGCAGTAGTTTTTTTTTCTTTCCTAAAAGGAATGAGAGAAAAGTGAATCAAAGGGAGGTTGTTGTTGTTATTGTCGAAGGGTAGAAGTGTTCGTGAAGTACGAGTACAAGGGTAGAGCAGAAATGGGAGAACGCGTTTTCTCCAATTACAGCATTTAGATCCAACGCGATCCGCCAAGCCCTCGATCCTCTATGCACAGAGCATGATCTCGCCAAGAAGATAACACAAGATTTTAGCCCACACAAGGACCAGTACTGTATTGTACTCGTACAGCACAAGTTACGGTACCAGTACTACGGTAGTACTGTACAAGTACTAGTACAGAGCGGCGGGGTGCGGTAATACCACGCTTTTACGTAGGTGAGACGAAACTTACAATTGGGTCAAAATTAGAGCCCTGAAAGGCTTACTGGTAGTCCTAGCTATAAAGTGTTGGCCTATGGCGTTTTATTGCGCTTTCGAGACAAAGACAGGATGAAAAACTCATTGAACTACAGTACTATTATAGCGTCTGACGGTTCTCGCCCGCCTGTCAATGCGGTATCACAGTGTGTACAGTAGTAATGTCTATTACTTGTGCCATACCGGTGAAGGGTTAGGGTGATTTGATAGGGTAGTTAGCAGTCTCATGGTGTTTTTCGGTCGACTAAAAAATCGCACACTAGTAGATAGCTTGGCTCTCAGGATTCCTGCGTCCCTCTTGCTTTCTTAACTTAGACAAGCACAACCCCACCTATCATACCTCAACTCAATTGGGTTTGGCTTCACCTCCTTTCGCTCTCCTCTTGTCTGCTACAGTACGTTACACCGCCATTGAATCTATTTAATTTCTCTATCTTACGAGCATTCTGGCCCTCTCATTCTTCGAATTGAGTTTAATTGAAGAAGGAAAAAAGAGGAGGAGAAAAAAGGGCCCCTCATGTCTTCGTCCGCTCCTGCAAAGAAGAAAGCTGGTATGACCTTAGGATCGTTTAATTGCCCATTGAAATTTTTTGCTCATGCTATGCTTTCACATAGGTGTTTTGGGATGTACCGGCTCTGTTGGCCAAAGATTTATTCTATTACTCTCCCAGCACCCATACTTGGTCCTCCATGCCGTAGGGGCCTCAAGTCGTTCGGCTGGCAAAAAGTATTCCGAAGCAACAAGATGGAAGCAGGACCAACTCATGCCAGACCGTGTCCGAGACATGATTGTCAAGGACTGTAAAGCTGCCGAATTCAAAGATTGTGATGTCGTCTTTTCTGGCCTCGATGCCGAAGTTGCGGGAGAAATTGGTATGTTTGGCCCTTCGCATTCCGTCTGCCACCTATAGAGGAGAATTCAATTCCATGCCGGCATATCTCGCTCCCCAAGCAGCTGACTTATTACCATGCCTTACAGAAATGGAGTTTATCAAAAACGACCTCGTCGTCTTTTCCAATTCCAAAAACTATCGAAGGGACCCCATTACCCCCCTCATCGTCCCTCTCGTCAATACCTCTCACTTCTCCGTTATCCCACATCAGAGAAGTCAGCATGGCCTGAGGAAGGGCTTTTTGGTCACCAATGCCAACTGTTCCACTACCGGCCTCGTTGTACCGCTCAAAGCCTTACAGGATGCTTTTGGCGGAATCGAGCTTGTTACCGTCACAACTTTGCAGGCTATCTCTGGTGGAGGTTATCCGGGTGTTCCATCAATGGACATTCTAGATAACATCGTCCCCCTTATTGGGGGTGAGGAGGAGAAGATCGAATGGGAGACTGGCAAGATCCTTGGCTCAGTCAATTCCGCCTCTTCTGGATTCGACATGCTTTCTACGATCAAGGTGTCAGCCCAATGTAATCGGGTGGCTGTCATGGACGGCCACACTGCTTGTGTTTCCCTTCGATTCACCAGGAGGCCCCCACCATCCATTGAGCAGGTTAAGGCTGCGTTAAGGGATTATGTCTCTGAACCCCAGCAATTGGGTTGCCCTAGCGCTCCCAAGAACGCTATTGTGGTTATGGAGGAGGAGGACAGGCCTCAACCAAGGCTCGATAGAAACACCGATGGTGGCTATGCTGTCAGTGTGGGCAGGATAAGGCCGGACAATGTTTTTGATATCAAATTCGTAACCCTTTCGCATAATACTGTCATTGGAGCCGCAGGTTCTTCTATTCTCAATGCTGAGGCTGCAGTAGTTAAAGGTCTGATTTAGATAGTGTATACCATTGGGATACTCGTTGGTTGGGGGTTGATGTATTTTAATAACTTGATGACATCGTTGAGAGCGCTAATTTCGAACCGAAAAGGAAAAGATATGGTGTTGTATAATACAGCAAAGGGCTACTAAATAAGAATCTCCAGATGCTTTAATCGCTATCGCTTCCATAGTCAGCAGCTAGAGCCAATCCAACAGGAACACTTGATGTCTTCATTGTGACCTTTGTCGGCCCGCCTGATCCCCTGTTTAAACCCCGTAACGCCTCCAAGGTTTGACTAGAAAATATGCCCACTTGCTCCTTTGCTTGCTTGTCTGCTGCTTCATCACCAACACCGTTGCCCCCAGCCGCCTGCTCTATCATCAACATATCGGTTTGCCCTTCTATCTCGCGTCCAGCTGGGTTAACAGCATTTGGCCCTCTTGCATACCAGATTTCCTCCGGAACCTCATATCCCCTCAACCCAAAGCTACCTTCAATTCTTCTCTTCTTTGAGGCATCCTTGTTCTTTCCCTCCAACTCGGCGACGAACTCCTCAGGGAGAGCCTGCCGAATGGCAGCAGCAGCTTGTTCTTCTATGCGTCGCTTCTCACGTGCTTGCGCCATAGGGTTGGGGTCTGTTGTGGCCCAGCGAACGTTCAGGATCTCATTATGGTCAAGCGACTGATGTGCCATTGCTTCCTTCGCAAATTGAGCGTTCGCTTCGTTGGAGTATGTGACGAATCCGACGCCGCGGGAGTTAAGCACTCGGACTAGGAATTTAGTTAGCAATAGTGGTCTACGAGATAGGAGATATTGAAAGAAGAGAAAAAGCAAGCAATATTATGGGGGGTTATTACTCCTCTCAATCTGTCCCCATTCTGCGAAATGCCTTGCAACAATCTCCTCTATCTCATCACTAACATGAATCCTACCAACATAGAGTGTATGGTTCTGCCTCATAAAGCTTCCCACGCCACCCATATCATCCCTGTAATCCGAGTGCTTGTCCCGGCCAAAGCAGTCCACGTTTGGATTGAAAAGATCGGTGACGGTCGGTAATCGATGAAGATACTCGCAATCAGCACCCCTGGGACACAATCCCCTCGCGAAGAATAGGCAAAAGTAACTTCCAGGGACTTTATCGGCCTTGGTGTATCCTGAGTCGCGAGCGATGTTGCAGCGGCCCTCGGCATGGCTCTTCGATATATATTTGTCCTCGCGATCGCCGCCAGACCATTTGTTATACCAAATGTTGAACACGGTACCCGTTTGAGCAGGGATTTCGCCGCCTTTGAAGGCTGATGGGTCGACCTGTGGACGGGCTGGGCGGCGCTTCTTTTTGGTACTCTTCTTTGGCTTCGCCAGAGCCGTTTGGCCTGTTGGGTCTTCGGTGTCTTCGGTGGTGGTATTTGCCATGGCAGAATCGGGATTGGTTTCCGTGGCAAGCGCATCGGGGGTGGCCTCCCGTATTTCTTCTGCTGTTGGATCCGGAGACTGAGGGAATGATTCGGCCATTGAGTATCGTGTTTATTCCTTAAAGAAATGGCGGTGACCTTAGGTGTTGTGAGTTGAAATGAAGCTATCGTCAACTTGAGCGCTGATGTGCCGGGCAGGGAAGGCGATCCCCTGTCCACAAGTGAGCTTCCTGCCAAGAACTCGAAAAAGGATATTTCACGTGATCATAGAATTTCAGATCTCTGCTTCTCCCTCTTTTTTCTTTTCTTGAGGGATGCCTTACCGGTAGGCTGGGAAGCACTCCTCACAAATAATCACAACCACAACAAGATCCCCTCCATCCCTACAAACACATCCAGACAGTAATCCCATACACACACACCCCTCTCATCCTCCTTTACTGCCGTTTTTAGGCCTCCCTCCCTCCGCTAGCCGGTACAGAGGTACACCTTCCTCCATCCCCTTCACCAGACAATGTCGGCAAGTGAAGGTAGAAAACGCAAGAAGTCTCGGGAAAAAGAATCGCGGACCAATTCACCCAAGCGACTCAAAAGCGAACCCACCTCCCCTTCCTCTAGGAATACAAGGCCTGAGATAGACCCGTCCAAAAATCCCTATCTCGCACACTTGTACCCTGCAGAAGAGGATTGGAAACCCTTGGCTGGATTCAAGCGACACAACACGACAGCTAAGATGGCGAACATCGCGGAGGAGGGTCCTTCCAATCCGTTTAGCGGGAACCAATTGAGCAATCGCTACTTCAATATTTTGAAGGGAAGAAGAGAACTACCCGTTGCCGCACAAAGGTGAGCCGACCCTTGTTCATTTTTTTGCTTTGGAGATTACTTTATTAACAAAATCACTTCTACTGTGCAGAGATGAGTTTTTGAACATGTTTCATAAGTCCCAAATTATGGTTTTAGTCGGAGAGACTGGTTCGGGAAAGACCACCCAGATCCCTCAGTATGTTCTATTCGACGATCTTCCTCACTTAAACGGCTATAAGCAAGTAGCATGCACCCAACCTCGTCGAGTAGCTGCCATGTCAGTGGCGAAACGTGTTGCCGATGAGATGGATGTCGAGTTAGGCAAGGAAGTCGGTTATAGCATTCGTTTTGAGGATAAAACCAGTTCCAACACTATCCTCAAGTACATGACAGACGGTATGTTACTTCGGGAAGCCATGCACGACCACCTTCTTGAACGCTACTCCTGCATTATTCTTGATGAAGCGCACGAGAGAACACTAGCAACAGATATTCTTATGGGGCTACTTAAGAATGTGGCAGAAAGACGGCCGGATTTAAAGATCATTATCATGTCTGCGACTCTCGACGCTCAGAAGTTTCAACATTATTTCAATGACGCTCCGTTGTTGGCGGTCCCTGGCCGCACTCACCCTGTCGAAATTTACTACACCCCAGAACCTGAGCGGGACTACCTGGAAGCTGCTATCCGTACTGTTCTCCAGATCCACGCAACTGAACCGGAGGGTGATATTCTTCTTTTCCTCACAGGTGAAGAGGAGATCGAGGATGCTTGTCGGAAGATCAATGCAGAGGTCGATCTGCTTATAAGAGAGGCAGGTGTTGGACCTCTGAAGTCTTATGCTCTTTACGGCACTCTCCCCCCCCAACAGCAGCAAAGGATTTTCGAACCTGCCCCACCCCCATTCAAGCCAGGTGGGCCGCCCGGGCGCAAGGTTGTTATATCGACAAATATTGCCGAAACCTCGTTGACCATTGACGGGATAGTGTACGTTGTGGACCCGGGATTTAGCAAGCAAAAAGTCTACAATCCGCGTATTCGCGTTGAGTCCCTACTTGTTTCACCTATCTCCAAGGCTTCTGCACAGCAACGTGCTGGTCGCGCTGGTAGAACTCGACCTGGTAAATGTTTTAGACTTTACACCGAGTCCGCATTCAAAAAGGAGCTCATTGAGCAAACATATCCCGAAATTCTGCGTAGCAATCTCGCAAATACCGTATTAGAGCTGAAAAAACTCGGCATCGATGATCTGGTCCACTTCGACTTCATGGATCCTCCTGCACCAGAAACTATGATGAGAGCCTTGGAAGAGCTGAACTACCTTGCCTGCCTCGACGATGATGGAAACCTTACTGCCCTTGGCAAACTCGCAGCAGAATTCCCCCTAGACCCCTCCCTGGCTGTAATGCTCATCAGCTCTCCGGAGTTCTTCTGTTCGAACGAGATACTCTCCTTGACCGCCCTCCTGTCAGTCCCACAACTCTTCGTCCGTCCCCCAAACAACCGCCAACGCGCCGACGAGATGAAGAAGCTATTCGCACACGAGGATGGTGACCACCTCACGATGCTAAACGTCTATCACGCCTTCAAAGGACAGGACAACCAACCAGCCTGGTGCCGCGAGCACTTCCTCAGCTATAGAGCCCTGCAGAACGCAGACAACGTGCGCGCTCAACTACAGCGCATAATGGAAAGGTTGGAAATCCAGCTGCTCAGCACGGAATTTTCTGAGAAGTCTTATTACGAGAACATCCGCAAAGCTCTGGTGTCCGGCTTCTTCATGCAGGTTGCCATGAAGAACGCCACTGGGAAGGCGTACACCACAGTCAAAGACAATCAGGTACTTCCTAATCCTCTTGCTCCACATTTTTGCAACTCCTCCTAGACACAAAGGCTAACCTACGCCAAATAAACAGGACGTGCTAATCCACCCCAGCACAGCCCTAGAAAAAGAATCCCAATGGGTCGTCTACAATGAATTCGTTCTCACAACAAAGAGCTTTATCCGCACGGTTACCCATATTCGCCCTGAGTGGCTGCTGGATATTGCGCCGGGCTACTATGACGTCGGGTCCTTTCCCAAGGGCCCCGTCAAGACTGAGCTAGAGAGGACGATGGAGAGGGCTCGGAAGAGGAATGCTTTGAAGAGGAGATAGACTTATTTATACTGCTTTCTTACTTTCTCTCTCTTTACCCCTCTCTATATAATGTTTCTCCTGCGAAAATGGCTAAAATGGCTATTATGTTTCTATTGCCAGTATTTTTCTTCTCTTACTTTGCTTATTGCAGCGTGGACATTATCCTTTGGGGTGGCGGGTGGATAGAGTATTCGCAGTTGTCTTCCGCGCAGTACAATAGTTCACAGTAGTTTGGTTCTATGTCGATCATTCATACAATGTCACTCGGTGAATATTTCCGGTAGAGTTCAGGCTCTATTTGTGGAATAGAGGATTATTGTGCTATCTGGTGTTTATAATAGGATACTAGTGCAAATGGGGGTTGCTGTAGAGGTGCTGTCTTGAACGGGCCGCCTCGCGGGGAATATGTACCAGCACATTGTTACAGAGGAGAGCAATTGAATCATGTCACCACAAGTGAGATCGGTCTGGAATGAAGTGAAAGTTTTTATCGCCAACAAACAATTTCGCAATCCGAGGGGACCCCATTAAAAACTCCAGTGGAATAAATATGAAGAGAACCTTATTATTTTAATTCGCACCAGACCAATATGATTCTGAATTTAGGCGACAAGTGTGGAGGCAGTAGCAGATTCACTGGAGGAAGGAGAGAACCCTCGTTAGTACCCAGATTTCCGGCAGCGGGGTGAGGAAAAGGAATGTAGAGGGAAACGAACTATTTCCAAGTAGGGGGCAAAACGCCAACAGTCTTGTAGTAACGAGACAGGCGGTGAATCCTAGACTCAATGAGAATGAGGCGGAACTTGCTGTCCTTGTCCTTGCGGTTGCGCTCAAGGTGCTTTCTCACGGAGACAGCCTATTTTTGTTTTTGTCTCAGAATCAGTAGGGAGGAGGTGGGGGGAAAGGACAGGAGGGAAGAAAAAAACCTTCTTGATAAGCATGTAGAGATCTTCCGGAATCTCTGGTGCGAGGCCTTCTCTCTGTCAGTCCATGAACCAAGCAGAGGCTTTGCCTTTTTATTTCCTTTCTCCTACCCCTTCACTTCCAGCCGGTCGAAGGAGCACAGAATTGATCGACCGACTGGTTCTCCGGGAGCAAAGGGATTTGACTTCATATAAGGAACATACCGTGAGCTTTCAATATACGGAGGATCTTGTTGCCTGTATCAAACACCGCCATCAGCACCCATCCTATAATTTCTTCATCGATCCCCTCATCCTTCGAATGCCGAAATAGACATACCAGTAACAACCTTAACCTGCGCAATCCCATGCGAGTCCCTGAGGACGACACCAATCTGGGAGGGAGTAGCACCCTTCTTGGCCAACTTGCAGATCTGCTCCTCGACTTGCTCGGAGGTGGTCTTGAGCCAGGTTGGGCGAGTGCGGGAGTAAGGGATAGCGCTCGCGGAGATACCCTTTCCGTTAGAGTGAAGGCGACCCATTTTTTGCTGTGTTCGTTTTTACTTGTAGATTTGACGGTTAATTGGCGTTGGGTGGTTTCTTTCCTTCCTTGTTGGTCGGTTGGTTGGTGATGAGGGGAAAGTTCCTGAACTTTGAATTTAGCTGACGCTGAATTATTGTGTGAAGTGTGTGAGATTCTATGAGGGTTGTGCCCTAGGCTAAGAGATTCGGGGGTCACATTTTTTTTTTTTGCAGCCCAGGATGGGGCTATCGGTACTTGTGTGAAAATAACGCGTCTTCCCTTTTCTTCCATGCAACCACTCATTCGACATCCGCTACGTTCTCACATCAAAAACTTCGATAAACATCACATCCAGACTACAGGAAGATAGATACGTGGTCTATACTACTAATCCCATGCGTAAGAATCAGACCCTTCATGATATTTACTTCCTCTTTCTTCCCCCTTCCCCCACGAATCTGAATGATGATCCAATACATATTACTTTTTCTGGTACCTCTTTATCGAGCCTGGCTTCGACCAGTCGATGATAGTTACGGACTTCTGACAGTGCTTTGCCCCTCCACACTCTTCGCTTCGTCCGTTTGTATTCTCTGCTAACGCTAGTTCTAAAGGATAACTCTAGTTCGGCAGATTGCACGCGACGGCTGTGAGGAGCCCTTCGGATCACTTGAAGGATTTGGATATCTCGTATCATGGAATATTAGGCAATTTTTTAAAAACGGGGCCTGAGTTATTATACCTGACTAAGGAAGTGGTCATAACCGTCCCCACAAATTAGGTACCTGTGGAGGCATTGGTTATACCATAACCAGATCACTTACATTTTCCACTTCCGAATGCTTAAAAGGTGGCCTGGTGGCCCGGCACAAGACTCTTTAAACCTGTCAGGTCACATGAATTTACTCTTTTTCAATAATTTGGTGAATCGAGTGTTCAAACATCGGAGTTTACTCCATGAACGCGAATTAGCCGTTCAAGTAGAAGTACATATATGAAACCCTTGTTTCTCCTCCGCCCATCCTCTATCATACAAGCGCCCGCCCATAGAAAAAAAAAGCACCTCCAATAGACTAGCATGGTAGAAGAGAAAAAGATGAAACCATTACCATCGGAAAGCCCTTCATCAGACCTCACTCGCTCTAGGAACTGCGGCTTACTATAGGTTCCCATTACCTCCTTCAACCTTGACCTTCGCCTTTTCTTCCAGTTCCTTATGTTGCTCCTCTAAGAACTTCGCCAGTACCAGCAACGGGTCTTTGGGCTGTACTCTTGCTAGCATTTTCATACCCTCGAGTAGTGCCGGTGTAACATTATCATTCAGATATCGCCTTGCTGGTGCGCCTCCGGGAGGGATCTGGTTTACTGGGAGCGGGGTGGGTGACGGCTGCTTTTGAGCACCACCAGCAGTTGGAGTAAGTATCGATATAGGCGCGGGCTGATCATGTCTGGGCTGTTGCAGAACTTGCGACATTGACGCAGAGTGTCCATGAGATTGGTGAGTGCCCGGGGGAGAGGCCCTGGGCTGGGTAGACCCATGCGGTGACTGAACAGGGTGCACGGGGGACTGGCTTGGTCGGGGGAGAGTAGGATAATAGCCCTTTAAAAACGTTAGCTTTACTCTCCATAACATTCTGGAAGATTTTCTAAACCTGAGGTTGAGTGGGCGACTGCGCCGGGTACTGTGATTGAGTAGGCGACTGGGCCTGGTATTGATTAGGCTGGGGGAATTGGTATGGGAGTTGCATTTTTGACTGTTGGGGAGACTGAGACGGGTATTGTGAGCCCATCGGACTGGTTCTATGGTGTTGTTGAGGGTGGTGAAGCTGTTGTGTTGGAGAATGAGGTTGACGAAATTGATCCGTTGCCACGGGGGACTGAGAGTGATGAGAACGTTGAGATGATGGGCGATATTCCCCGACGGGAGAAACCCGAGGAAGCGCCGGAGGCTGGGAAGATTGGTAGGACGAGTATACCGGCGGAAGAGTGGGATGCGGAGGTGGGGAAGATCGATGGTAGAATGGCTGCTGGTATGAATAATGAGGAGCGGTTGGCGTCGGAGGAGGTAAATGAGGTGGTGGAGGGGATGTGTTTGTTGTTGCAGGCTGCTGCTGCTGTAGCGGTGTCGGTGTGGAAGAAGTGAGGGAAGTCATAGACAGATCGGCGCGAGAGCGGTGAATGGGCACGGTGCCCTGCGGCTGCTGTTGCTGGGACTCCATGGCCACAGGGGGGTGTAGGGGAGTGGAGCCTGGAAAGGGTTATGCTAATCTAGAGAAGGGTTGAAACCTCCGCCAGATTGGAAAGATGGTGACCTTGGATGGGAGTGTAGGGGTTCCTTGGTTTTGTATGGCCAGGTGTTGCGATTAATAGTTTTGTATCAGACTACCAAATTCTCGTGGAATTCGTGTATCCGTTTACCTCTGCAGGACACACGAACTCTAGTCGAACCGCCGATGGAATGACGCGCTGTGAGTTAACGCTTGTTGTTGTTTCGCTGGAGATGTGCCAAGACTGTGAGGGTGCATTTAATTGACTTTGCTGGATGTCAGACTACAATAATATCTCTGAATGTACGATAAGTAGTTCCGGGCAGATTATTCGTTAGAATTCAAGCACAGATTAATCACTGCGATTGGTGTGAATCCCGTAACAAACTTTTGGATACGCTATGCCGGCATACAAGTACTGTACTAATATAGCTTCGCACGAACTGTAGACATTTATATATTACAGCAGATACAGCGCCCTCCCTAAAACTCGGATCGAATCAAGACTGCAATTCTGATCCACCCTTGGCCTCTACCGGCGCTCTATCTATCTTCGCACTCTTGTGCCTCCTCTTTCGCTTCTTCTTTTCTTCGTTGTCGGTCCGGTTCATGGACTCCCCGTCCCTAGCAGGTTTACTGGCTTCGGACTTTGGCGTACTGACTTCGGGCTTCGGTGCGCCGGCGGGCTTTGGTATAACAGGTTTCCGCATAGCTTTCTTCTTCACACTCAAAGGATTGGGTCCTTTAGGACCCTTCCTCTTCTTCTTTTTCTTTTCCTGTTCTCCATCCCCTTCTTCACCCCCTACCTCACCATCTCCCTCGTCCTCCTTCTCTGGTAACCTCTTCCTCTTAGCACTAGCCTTGAGCCTCGTATCTATAATACCGGCTCTAAACTTCTGCCTCTCTCCTCGCTCCCTCTTCATCGCCGAAATCGGTGCCATAGGTTCCATAATCATCACCGAACGATTAATGTAGATTAACGGCACCCCCGGGACAGCCCTCAGCATTGCTCTAATGTCTCCTCCTTGAGTAGCAACACAATATCGATGCTTATTCTCACCATCGTGAATGATGACTGCTTCAAAACACTCTTTTTCCGAGAGGGGCTGCTCCAATTCGTGGTGATTGCAGCGACGACGCTCAAAGCGCTTTGCAAGGTCTATGACTTGATCTTTCCTAGGAAACTCGCTCCCGGAGAGAGCATATAGGTGGCGGATGGAGCATTGGGTTATCACTTTCCAACTAGTCAGTGGGGTCTTCGGTGTAAAAAGGGTTTGTAGGAATACATACTGGGCTTTACTTGGCCCTGGAGCGTTCGCTCGAGACCACCGACAAGGTCCATTTTAAATCTATCAGAATCCTTCACTATTTCGGCGTCCACTACAAACGTTAGCATAAAATTGTAAATGCATCACTACTAGGTACTCAAGTTCTTACATAGGACTTGATACGGCTCCCGGAAACCAAAGGAAATGTTGTATTGCGACATTAGCTTTCGATAAGCTTTTGAGCGTTTTCCTCTCATGATAGCAACTTATGAATTTCCCGGTAGAACAATGGCTATCTTCGGTGCTGTGTGAGTTAACTGATTGCGGCTGTCTGAATCGATGGTATGTGGCGGTCTGGTTTGTTCAAGGGTTGAAGCGAGATCGCAAACTGAGCCTCAAGATCAACTTTTCTCTCACAAACATTGCCACGACCGACAGTCACCTCAAAGATCTGTTCGTTGACAACAAGACAACAAAACCTAATTTCCGCTTAGCTCGTTCCCCCTTCCCCAGTTTCATTAATCAAACACCCCCCAGGAATCGCAACAAACAACAGTAATATCGAGAAATGCCCCCCTCAACTCCAAACCCCCGGAAGAGAGGAACGGCTACAATACCACTTTCTGGGCATGAACGAAAACGAGCCAAACTCCACGATGCTCGAACCATTGTCGTCCAAAGCACCGAAAAAGCGTTAATGACAGGCAAAATGGATGTCCCCGCGTTTATCAAATCCCGAGAATTTGAAATCGAAGCGTTACAAAATGCCATGAAAGCATCTAAGGAATCCAGCAACAAGCGTGCATTCCAAATTGTTCCCCGAGACATGCGACGTCGAACGGCGAGTCACAATGTCAAGCGTGTGCCTAAGCGTCTGCGGCCTAGGGCCACTAGGGAAATGCAAAGCGACAACACTCCTACGGTTTCTGCCCGCCGAAGGAAGCCCTCTGGGTCGCTAAGGTTCCGGAAAGAGACGGCTCGGAAACTACAAACTATGGCGAAGAAGAAGGATATCACCGCGAGGATCTTGGCGAAGATCTCTGGTAGTAGGAGGACGGAAAATGTTTTACGACAACCTCCGAGGGCGCAGACTAAGTTCCGGAAGAGACAGAAACATAAAACATGGCTTCCGACTCACGTCTGGCATGCTAAAAGGGCAAAGATGATTGTCCGGTGGAGATTTGCTGTTGCAGAGACACCAACGGATAAGAGCTACAGAGTTGCACATAGAGCTAGTGGGATGAGGGGATGCATTGCTTGGGATGAGAGTTACTTCTCAACCATCATGCTACGAGGGAAGGAACGGGACGTCAAGGAAGTGATGAAAGCTTTGTGTCCTAAAGATGGAAATTATATGAGCAAGAAGGTTGTTGCAGGGACTAGGACCTCCGATATATTTGCTTACAGAGCTGGCAGATATCCGTTGGACTTGATCGCCCCGATTAAAGTCATTTGGTGCGTTCCGGAAGACCCAGAAGCTCCCCTGGAAGAGCGCATAAGGAAACTACTCATTAGGATTCATCCATCCGCCTTCTTAGAGCTATGGGAGGAGCTTCTTCCAACCGCGAAACCATTCAAGGTCACCGTAGAAGATCTCCGATTTGAGATTGGAAGCATTGAGATTACCGGCCCAGACGCTACGAATTCTCTCCTGGCAGTCCTCAATCCAACCGATGCCACAGATGAGGATTCTCCTTCGGGAATATGGAAGAATCTGAGAGGGCTCACAAACCCTTCCTCTCTTCCATTAGGTGCTTGTCTATCTTTCGATGTATCTGATCCAAGGCTTCGAGATCCCCCTCGTCTACCGGAAGATAGACGGAGGTTGGAAGAAATACAGGAGACAATTTTCAAAATTACTTCCACTTGGTCAATTGACAGAACACAGCCCCCATCATCTTTATTTTCAAGGGAAGCCAGAGCAGCCGCCGCCAGGTTACAATCGTCACAAAAGAAGATAAACAAGAGAAAAGGGGAAGCCGCTCCGGGAGAACACCCACCACCTCTCCCTACGGATCCTAGGATTCCAATTGTGCTCTTGGCCACCCGCCGCTCATCTTCCGAGAAAGGAGTTTCAGGAGCTATTGGATCTTGGACAATTTTATTACCATGGAAGTGGGTGCAGCCGGTATGGTACGGTATTGTGCACTCTGGTTCGAACGTCAAGTTTGGCGGTTTGGACGAATTGCGGCAGATCAACTACGAAAACTCTAACAGGCACTTTCCCGACGATTTTCCCGGAACAAAGGCCGGGATAGCGGAGGAGCTTAGGAAGGGGGTGGAAAGGAAAGAGTGGTGGGATAAGCGGCCAAAGGGGAAGAGGGTAGAGTGGGGTAGTGTGAAGGTTGGAAATAAGAGGGGAGAGGTTGGGGATGGGTTTGTGTGTGATTGGGCATACTTGCTGAAGGGGAAGGGGATTGATATTACTCAGAGTGATGACTCGATGGAGTTATCTACGGATGCTGCCGAGTCTGCAGAGGCCATAGCCCCTACTAGAACTGCAGCGTTCACGGGTGCGACAGAGTCCACGGGGGATACAATGTCTATACCCGCCGCTGAACCAGAGGTTTCGATTGAAAACTCAAAATACTTGGAAAACGCAATGTCTTCAATGGATATCGAGAAACCTCCTCCAAACCTACCAGTGCCCAGTATCCCAACCTCAACCCTATCCAAGGACACCCCTATAACAACCACCGCCACCCCCTCGGAGCAATTCCAACAACCACATCCATGGATCATCCCATCCAGCATGGTCCGCTGCATCCTCGCAGCCCCTAATTCACCACCACCAAAACCCCTAGCCACCCTTCACCCCACGATCCTTTCAGCGGGCGTTTTCTCGATAAAGCTTGTCTTCCCACAGCGCAGCACGCCCACGCCTCGAGCACGTATATACTCGCTTCCCACCAACAGCCCTGCTTTAAAAGCAAAGTGGAAAGCGGTAATGTCTCACAAATCACAGAGCAAACGTCCTGGAAAGGCAGTCGAACTTCCAGACGCGCCTGGAGAGGAAGACCTGATTGGGTTTGTAACAACAGGGGATTTCAACCTTAAGGAAGGGAGGGGGACAGGTGTTGGAGCGCTTTCGTGGCAAAAGGTGTTTGGTAGAGGGAAGAAAGTGGGTGAGATGGTTGGGAAGGCTTGTATTGTTAGGGACGTGGGAAGCGGCGTTGGGAGGTTGGCTTATTGGGAAGCTATTGACTAGCTAGGCTTGGTGGGCCGGTGGGGTATTACCGGGGATACGCGGGGTAATCTTTTGTGTTTTTAAGCTACTAGAGAGTATTGTGGTGCCGATCAGAATGGTATAAAAAGCACGTTACTATACCGGCACATACATCCACGTCCATAAAGTTCTCATCCCTCCATACGCCTCAAGAACATACCCATCAACGGCAACAGAACAGGACAGCAAGGGCCTTTTTGATGACTCCTTTCGGATATGCCTAGTAACATGGTAAACTCACCACAATTTGTTTTACTGAATAATGGAAAGAGACGGCAAGAGAAGTGTATCCAAGTACTAGGAGGGCCTTGAAGGGTGTGATAACTGCTCGTGGATCGCACAGTGCCTCGCACTCGGGTAAACTAAGTAAAGGTAGTCTACACTTGCAAAAAGACCAATTCTGCCCTTCCACCTGATTGCCATACAAGCTCTTAGGCACCCAACAAATCCACAAAACACACCAAGGTTCGCCCGCACCAAATCCTACACCTCAACTCCCAGAGAAATCTCGGGATCAGCATCACCACAAGAACTTGGGAGCACGTGAGGATCCGAGCAGGGCCTGATTAGAACTCCCACATCCCGAACCGATATATAAAAAGAAGGCAAAAAAAAAAGAGTAAGGCATCTCTACTTTTCGCTACCATTGTACCACCAGACCCCCCACCTCCATCTTTCCTTGGAGTTGAACGAATAGACGAACACATCTTCCAATACGTGTATTTTTTGCTTGGCTCGTATTACGAGACAGCGCGGTAGGCATGGACTCAGCCCTCATGTTCCTCGGCCCATGGGATGCATAGAACAAGGCCATCCGAGTGACAAACAATGAACCCCAACCAACCAAAATCACAGAAGCATTTCCTACAAAGACGCCTCCTCCTCCTCTCCCCCTCCATCTCCGCCTGAGGCATAGGAAACGGTCGTCATCGTCGTATGGCTTGCCCTATCTAAGGCAACTCTTCTAATCCCGTTCGTTGGTTTGTAAGGGCAACTAGCTTGGTAGTGTCCGAAGGCAACACCAGCAATCACTCGATCACATGCTAATATATGATTTTGTTGTCCAAGGTTTTGTGCACTGTAGGGATTGTGAGAGTTGGGTCGGATGTGCTGTGGTGGGGTTTTTTTGTCTCAGGGTGGCCAGATGGGGGAGATTTATTGTGTTGGGTGGTTGGTGGTGGGGTAACCGGAGGGGAATGGATGGGGCAATTAGGTTTCGGTTTTATTCAATGAAACTACAGTAAAGGTCTCCGATGCCACGGATTCCGATGATAAACCCCTCCAATGCCACAATATCCCTCCAATGCCACTGCTTATTAAGTATTAAGGATGATGATGAGATAAAATACAAATTAAATTAAAAATTAGAAATTTAAAAAAAAGAAAAAAAAAAGAGTGAGAAAGAAGAATTAGATTAACTATGAGCATTACGGCAAGTTGCAGAGTTATGTCCAATGGCACCACAGGTGGAGCAGTGTGGGGGAGGTCGGAAATTATTGTTTTGCTGCCTTTGCATAACCTCTCCAACCCGGAGTCGTGCTTTCCGTGGCCGTCCACAGGGCCTACGGGTAAGTGGTGGTTCTACCAAGACAGCGATAGGTAGAAGAGTCCCATGTCCAAAGTGTTCAGGATGGATATCTGGAGGTGGTGCTGGCCCGGGTGCAGCCTCGTTGTACTGAATATTGGTAATATCAACGGGAAGAAGGTTCGTTTCATATGTCTCTTTCCAGGTAAAAATAGAAAGGATATCAGGAAGGTAGTTCTGAATGGGCTGAGAGCAAAATTAGTATGGTGAATGGTAGTAATGAAAAATGGGTTTACTTACTTGATGGAGATTCATTATACAGGTTAATGCATGAGCACAAGGAATTCCGTTCTCTTGATAACGCCGGCTAGTGCATGTGTGTTAGGTAGTAGTTTCAGCGTGAAGTATTCCGACAGCTAGAACCTGTATCGCTTTATATCAGAGAACTCGTTAAGAAGACACGAGTAATGTAGGTGTTACTGGGTAGCTAACATGGTAGGATTCCGGGCTAACTAGGCCGGAAGATATTCGAGACAACAGAATATAGGTCAGGAAGGCTTAAGATGAATTGTTCGGTAAAGTAATAGAAGAATATCGTAATAACTTATAATATTGTTATGGTCTCGTCTTAGTTGCTTGATGATGTTCTCAACCATCGGCATCAGGAAAAACGGATCTTGCGTCTGATCCTCCGACGTTGCGTCCTGACGCAAGCGCCGGATATTCTGCGTCCCATGCGTCCTGTGCGTCCTAACTTGCGTCGCAACGTTCCTTACGTCCTGACGCAACGTCGCAACGTTTCTTACGTCCTGACGCAACATCGCGTTCTCCCGACGTCCAGACTACCCAAGATTCTCCCTCTCGTCGCCTCTTCCTCCTGATCGTGCTCGCTCCACGTCGCTTCTTCTCTGCGTCCTGACGTATCCCGCCCCTCATCCCCGCTCGAGTACTTTCAACCTGAATTAATTCGCTGCTTCCTCAGAGGTCGGTCTCCTGGCGTATAGGGTAGCAGCACTTTTTTTTTCACATCTCACACCTCATGTATCACGTATCACACCTCACTGGTCTGGCGAACTCATGATGTGGGTTTAAAGTCGCTTCTATATCTTCTATATACAGTATCAAGATCATCTATGATTCTCCTGCATAGCCGAGTCCTGATTCTCTCATCCAGATTCTTTAATAAACCTCATTAAATGTTCTCAAATCAATCCGGCTATTTATAAGCCAGCGCCGGTCGTCCTCCTGGATCAGATGCGCCAGACCGAGGATTGTCCCTATATCTACTATTGTAAACCCTCATGCGTCCTCCCTCATCTGCACTGTAACAAGGCCATGTTGATCCGATAGGCACCCTGAGTTGACTGGGGTCAGCAACTGAACACCGGCGACCCGACGCACAGTATCGTCGGATCTGTAGTCCTTGATTTTTAAGAGGGCAACTAGCTTTGCCGGCAGACGACCCCTCAGCGCACCATACATTTCTTCCTTACCCGCTTGTACCCAAACCCAATCATTGCGACTGCCCTGGTTTCTAAAGTGTAGATCGCCGGTGGATCGTGCACGGTGGATCTCGTAAACATTGGGTTCTTGGAACGCAAGAACCGGGATTTCAAGTGGGGTGAGTAGCTCAACCGGGAGTGAGCGAAGCATCGCATGGTCCTCAGGAAGACGGTGCGCTGCGGGCAGGGTATGTCTGCTATATCGGATCAATTCACGATATATAATCTTGAGTGAGACTCCCGAGATCTGGCTAAAATCCATGACGTTGGACACATCTTCCCGACGTCCCTTCAGGACCCTCCTGTGGACAACCGGCACTGCTGCGGTCACGGTGCTGGCCGTCCTGTCTAAATGATGCAAGACGTCACCTGAGAGATCGGCGTCGCGACATTTTAGAGATTGAAGGTCCAACAGTCGCATTCTGATGACATGTCGACGACCGTAGCTGTGGACGATCTGGCGCGCTGCATCATTTTTGTTCGATTGGCGCCATCCGTCTTTGATTTGCGTTTTGTGAGCGAGCTCTCCGATCTCTGTGGAATATATTGGAATGTTGCCAAACTGGCGTATATGGTCACAAAAGTGGCTTAGTAGATGCATTTTGATAAAGTTGAAATGTGATTCGCCACGGACCAAGTCCAGACAGAGGTCGTTTTCTTTTGACGATTGTCGTCGCGCATCCGGCGCCGTAGGGATAGGGCCACTTGCTCAATCACCAGGGCTCTCTGATGTCGAATCTCCTTTCGTTGCTTGTCAACCTTGTCCTGTGTGCGTTTTGTTACTTGAAATTCTAAGAAGATATCTTTTAGCTTATGAAACTGGTCCAGATAATCTTCCATGTAGGCTATGGTGTCAGACGTGTGGCTTCGGTATTGCGCCATCATATTGAAGTCGACCAGTGCCCTGACGCATCCGAGAGCACGTTTGAAAGGGATTACTTGTGCACCTCCAGGCTGGCGGAGTGCCACGGCGAGAACTCCCAAAATACAGCGCCCCAGATTCCTCATCTCTTTCCCTTGCCACTGCGTAACTTCACGGTAGGCTTTTTTGGGGACCAAGAATCCCGGGTATGGCGGTAATGCCTTCCAAACGTCGTCGAAAGCCTGCAGTCGCCCATGTTTCTTCAGAAAGCCTTCGATCCAGTCCATCATGTGCTTGAATAGCCCGAGATAAATGGTATGGAGCATGTCTGGCTTGTACAGATCAGACGCCGAAACCCGGTCGAGGCGGTGAAAAATATTTTGGGGGATACGAAGATTGTCACACATGATGTGGTCGTCGTGGGACTCCGAGCCTGAGTTCTGATTTTCAGGTTTGTATAGTTGGTATCTTGCGTAATCTCTGGTTCGATGGCTTCAGGCATTTGTTCCTAATTCGTGGGTAGGCACCTCGCATTTAGGACAGGCGTTCGTCTTTAACCCGTGTAGTGCCACGTTTTCCATATGGTCGGCGATCCACGCGGGGAGAATTGGAAAGCACTGTCGAACCTTGCCGTCGGCGCAGTCAATGGCCATGCCGGTATGCGCCACGTCCTGTAGGGGCGCGAAGATGAGTTCGAATACATCTTGTAAGGTGTCAGCGTTGATTTTCCTCTGACGTTGGTCGGCTTTGGAGGACTTTGAGAGTTTGGGAGGAATGGGCAATAAGGCGAGAAGCAGAACAGCCATTGAACCTGGGCTGTTGCGCCTGGCCGATGGAAGATTTCCGATCGTAATATAGACAGGCCACGCTTTCTTGTCACCCGAGAAGTTGGTGAGGTTCGTCTGATCCGACATCCCAATTATTGGAATAACAGTAGCACCAGGTGGAAGCGTCTCCTATAATCAGTCAGCGAACGTCCCAGCAGAAGCGGATGGGTTGCTATACCTGGACGTCCCACCACCAATCCGCCGTATGCATTTCTGCATATATTCTCTGCCCGGTGGAGTCATATTCATGCCGTGGCGCGTAGACCAAGTCGTCTCGGTATGCGATCTGGCGAAGGAGATATCTAACACAACCTAGTGCGTTGCGGTAAAAAAATGGCAAAGTTCTTTGGCCATCCTCAACCTGTCCTTCGAACCATTGCAGATATTGACTGTACGGATCCAGTAACCGGAGATGGTTCTCCAGCGTGTGCATGGAGCTATACCCGACTGATTCAGCATCTCCTAGGCCACTCGAGAAGTATTGATTGATTCTTGATTTGGATACTTTTCCCTCAATGAACCAGGATGCCAGTTTGAAACCTTGTTCGCTATTGAATGGTGCCCATGGGTCGTCGCACAGGTTGCTGTATTCATGCTCAAAACCGTCGACGTCTCCGATTACTTGCCCGGCGCCTTCATAATGAATCTGTTTGCCGGCGGAGGGTGACGTAGCGTCATCGAATACTTCAGTATCAGACTCGTATGCAATGTCTCGACAAAATTCGTCAGGCTCCGATCCAGCAGGGCCTGGATCGGATTCACAGTCGGAATCCTGGCGCTCGCTCGCGTCTGGGTTGTGCGATACGCTTGATTCCATATTGATATATTGTACGGTTGACGCGAGGACAATGTCCAGACCTGCGTGCGCAGTTCGCAGGTGCTTCTCATATGCACCAGACCGGGTGTATTTTCGGCGGCAGAATGGACATTTGCTAGGCATGGTTCAAGTTGGACTTTGCTCCGTTGATCCCTCGGGCTCCGTGTAGATTCGAGGGTGCAGCTATGTCGAGTGTTGACACCAACGCGTATTGATCGCATGTAGGGCCAAGGGGCGCGCATGCGATAATCATGATCTAGTCGTTGATAGAGTTAGCGTAGGCGTCACGTGGTATCAGCTGTGGTTTCTTTCAACAAATGAGACGACAAATATTATGTTCCCGCCCGAATGCGTTTATCATGTTTCATTTATTCAAGTTGAATCAGACAATGGAAGAGTCCTGTCATAGAGCGTCAGATTCGCGTTTTCTTATCAAATCATGAAACGAATTCATCATTCTTTCAAATCACCTAGAGGATCTGGGAGTTTGATATATAAAGTGAATTAATCATGATACTAGATGGGCTTCATACCAAGTTTCATCTCACACTCAGAACCTCCACAACAGCCACCGTTATCACATCACAACTATCCCTAAATACTGCCATTTATATACACCACATCAGCAAAAACGGACCCTGCGTCTGATCCGTCGGCGTTGCGTCCTGACGCAAGCGACGCATCTCCTGCGTCCCATGCGTCCTGTGCGTCCTGACTTGCGTTGCAACGCCCCGCCACATCCCA